>Ga0181539_1000207_pt1 | contig 70480 bp, 63 predicted proteins | sample PEATcosm2014_Bin_46_FD_119767 | JGI IMG/M metagenome (GOLD analysis project Ga0181539, IMG submission 119767) | Peatland microbial communities from MTU Mesocosm Facility, Houghton, MI, USA - PEATcosm2014_Bin23_60_metaG | ecosystem: Environmental > Terrestrial > Soil > Wetlands > Peat | place...
ACGCAATGAAACCGGGGTTGCTTCTAAATCGCTGGGCCAGGGAAGGGGAACTGCCCCCTTCCCCGGCACCCCATCCCCAAAAACAAAACCTCGCCGTTTACACAAAAGAATTGACACACCTTTACGCTCGCGTTAGCAGGCGGAAATCGTGCTCACTGATTTTGTGGGTAGCCTGTACAAACTATGCCCACGATTTCAGGGTCACGCCCTCTGGAAGCATCAAGCTGTTGTCTGACTGTTGCACTTAAGGATAACGGGATTCTGTCCGTATAAGCTAGAAACAGTTACTTCCGTAAGCCCATTCCACGTCTTTCTCCGTGTCCTTTTTGAAATCTCTTCTTATCCTCATATCAGATTATCCGAGACATTCCAGGAAAGCATTGTGACCGTCTGCCTTTCCCTCTTCATCCCGATCAACTACCTCACGATTCTTTCGTCTATCGCGATTGCCGGCGGGTTGTACTTTTTCTTTCTCGGATTCCAACTGCTCGCCCGCAAGCGCTTATTGCTTACCACACCAACCTCCAGGATTCGCAGCGCCGCCCTGGGACTGGTCGAGGTCAACGGCGTGGCTGCCGGCCCTTACACCATGTCGGCGCCCATCACCGGCAAGCCTTGCTTTCTCTACCAAACCACCGCCTGGCAGCAGCGCGATGGCAAGAAGCAGGAATGGGAGAAAGTGGCAGACGAAACTCTGCACCTGCCCTTCTTCATCGACGACTCCACAGGGCAGTTGCTCATCGAACCTCTCGGAGCCGATCTCGACCTGCACCGTGACTTTCGCGAAGAATATGCAGCATCGTTTTTTTCTTCGAACCTGGATGACGTTCCGCCGCGCGTCAGCGTTTTTCTTTCGCGCCAAGGCATCGTTCCGGGCCGCCGCCTACGCATCGAAGAACGCTCGATCAAGCCCGAAGACGCGCTCTTCATTGCCGGAACTCTCACCGAAAATCCGGGCGTCCAGGTGCGTCCGTTTTCGCCGCGCGATTACACGCACAGTTCAGCGCCAAACAAATTTTCGGAGCACGTCGCTGTCGCTGCCCCGCAGATCATCAGACTTGCCAGTGGCGTAGATCCTTCCACCACTCAAGAATTAGGCCAGCAGGCAAAAATCGCGGCCGCGCTCGCTCGCGCCGGCATCACCAAACCAGAGGCGTGGTCGGCTGCCGGAGTCCCGTACCAAAATGTAGCCGTCGAAGAGAACGCGCCGCCCGCGGCCATCTCCGCTAACGCCGAACAGCGCTTGCCCGAAGCGCGTCTTCGCGAAGACCAAGCCAATCCATCCGACTTCAATCTCACTCCGCCCATCGTATTGATGAAAGGCGCGAACAATCCTACGTTCGTGATCTCCTTCCGCAGCCAGAAGGAATTCGTCAGTGCGCTGGCCTGGAAATCCGCCGCCATGGTCTGGGGAGGCGCCGCCATCACCCTGCTCGGCCTCTACATGCTGCTGGCGCAGATGGAGTGGCTGTAGCACAGCGACATATGGCATTTGGCGCGGCGTTCTTTGACCGTTTTTCGAACTCGGCGAAAGCACCAGCTAACTGCTCGATGGCAAGTGCGAACCGCTAATTTAGAATGTCCCTTGTGACCGAACCTGTCCGGATCGGGATTCTCGGCGATTTCAATCCCGAATTCCGTTCCCATCACGCGACCAACGATTCGCTGCAGTACGCGGCTCGGAAGCTCCAACTCCGAGTAGAATCAGCGTGGCTTCCGACGCCTTCGCTCCTCGAACCGGACGGCGCCGCCACACTCGATTCCTTCGATGGTCTGTGGGCCTCGGCGGGCAGCCCCTACAAAAGTTTCGACGGCATGCTCAAAGGTATCGAGTTCGCGCGCGTCCACAACCGCCCATTCCTCGGCACCTGCGGAGGCTTTCAGTACACGCTCATCGAATGTGCCCGCAATGTGCTCGGCATCCGCGACGCCACCACCGCCGAAGAAGATCCGCACGCCAAGAACATCGTCATCTATCCCGTCGCCTGCGCGGTTCCCAACCGCGACCCGAAGGCACCCAAGCTCTCCGGAAAAGTGAGCCAAATCCGGCTCCGTCCCGGCTCCTATCTCGCGGCGTATTACGGAAAAGAAATGATCGAGGAAGAATTTTTCTGCAACTACGAACTGAATCCTGAGTTCGAATGGATGGCTATGGAGGCGGGCTTTCCGGTCGTAGCCCGCGGCTCCAAGGAAGAATGCCGGGCCATCGAATCTCCCGCACACTTATTTTACATCGCGACGTTATTCCAACCGCAACTCTCGTCACGCGAGGACAACCCGCATCCGCTGATCATGGCATTCGTGCAGCACGTCGCCGACTTCCACCGCAAACGACTCGACGACTCCATCCTCACCTGAGGGTCCAGGGACAGCTTTTCGGAAATGCTATGCCATCAATCGAGCCGTGCTTGCGCGGCAGTGAGACGGATTTGCCGGCGGTTGAGCGCGCGGTTTTGCATGCGCTGCAATTGGCGGAGTTTCACTTCGGCACCTGGCGCGCAGCTTGGATCGTCTGCGAAATTCAAATGCGTAGGTCCTTCGCTTCGCTCAGGATGACCATGTGGATTTAGTGGGACGTGGATGCAGAGCGCTTACACGCCCAAGCCGGAGCCGAGGAGGCTGTAGAGCAGGATGGCGAGCACCATCAGGGTGAAGGCCACGTACATGCGATCGTGTTCCATGGCGAATCCCACGATGGAGAAGGCTACGCGGGCAATGGGGGTGGCGATGAGGAGGAGCAATCCGAGTTGGATTAAGCCTCGGCCCCGGCCATCCTTGACACTTTGAATGACTCCGTGGATCGTGCGGAATTCGGAGGGCTCGCCGCGAAAGACGCGATAATCGGCGGGCTCGTGCGCGTGGCGGAAGAGGTAGATACTCGCTCCCCAGAGGACGACGGCGGCCGAGATAAGGACTCCGGTGCGGAGCAGGTTACCGAGGATGACTTCGATCCAGTGATCGTCCCACGGTTGCGCCTGCGGTTGGGGTTGGAGCGGCTGCGGTGTGGGGACGGGCGCTCGGGCAGCGGGCATCAGATTTTTCCCCAGAATCCGTTGTAGAGCATTTGCAAGCCTAGAACGAGAATTACCACGCTGAAGACGAGGCGCAGCGATTTGGTTTCAGCTTTGATCAGGATGCGGCTGCCGAGTAAGGAGCCGGCGAGGACTCCTAACATGACGGGCATGGAGAGGCCGGGATCGACGTATCCGCGGCTGAGATAGACACCGGCACTGGCGGCAGCGGTCACGCCGATCATGAAGTTGCTGGTGGTGGTGGAGACCTTGAAGGGGATCCGCATGGCCTGATCCATGGCGACCACTTTGACGGCTCCGGAGCCGATACCGAGCAATCCGGAAAGCGCGCCGGCGCCGAACATAAGGCTGAAACCTGTGGGGACGTGCTGCACGTTGTAACTGCGCTCGCCTTCCAGGTCGGGGAAACTGCCGTTCAGCCGCAGACGGGTGGCGAGCGGATCGGGCGGCAGGTTGCGCTGGGCCGGCGGGCGCGGCTTGCGGGAAAGATACGCCGAGTAGAGCAGAACGGCTCCGAAGATGATCGCCAGGGCGCTGGTCGGAATCCGGGTGGCCAGGAAGGCTCCGAGCAAGGCACCGAACGTGGTAGCAATTTCCAAAAACATGCCGATGCGAATGTTGGAGAATCCTTCTTTTACATAGGAGGCGGCGGCGCCGGAGGAGGTCGCGATCACGGAAACGAGCGAGGCTCCAATGGCGTAGCGGATATCCACGTGAAAGAAGATGGTGAGCATGGGCACTAGAACAACACCACCACCGAGGCCGGTGAGCGATCCGAGAAGTCCCGCGACGAAGGAGACGATCGCGACGACGGCGGTGAATTCCAGGACGGTCATTGAATTTCTCATAGGGTAACATTTCTTTTCTTGAGAGGATCGGAGGCGAATCACTGGCGAGCGACAGGAAGCGGGCGCAAGATTATTGGGCGTCGTGCCGAGCCCACCCGAACAAGGGCGGGTTTTTCATCTTTAGATTCAATTGCAGGATTTAGATTGCAGCTTGAGATCGCGTGGACAAGAGTGTCCGCGCCACACTCTACTGGTTTACCCAGACAAAGCGGGATTTTTTCAACTGGGCGTGCTGCTTCTTGAGTTCGCGGGCAGCGGCGCCGAGAGAGACTGCCTCTGCCTGCGGGAAATCCGAAGCCGGCCTTGCTCCCTGGGCGGAAGAGTAACTCGCGGATCCAAGGACGTTCTGTTCCTGGGACATGGGCGCATAAGTTGCGTGTTCCGGATGACTCGAAAACTCGTAGATCTGCGGTTGACTGTTGATAGCTGACGCGCCGATCTGCGCAAATGCCGCGGTGGCGGAAAGTAGGCAGAGCACGAACAGGGCCTTTTTCATGGCAAGGTCTCCAGACTGCGGAGGAAGCGAGGGATCATCCGCGGCGAAAGCAGCGGATTGTTGGCTCCTCCAAGCAGGGTAAGAGCAAATCCGGTACCAAACTTTGCCGGGGTCAAATGGCGGCTTACGGGGGGTTGCGGGGGGAAATGGCAATTCTTTGCACAATTGTGGAGAGCGATGGAATAGGTAACGCCATACATGCACGCCACAAATGCCGCCGCCGCAATCATGGGCAAGGAGCGTACAATCCTCTGCGCTGCAAGGCTTGGTTGGTTGCGGCGCCACCCGGGGGGATTTTTCCTCTAAATTACGATGAGGTGGTAGACATGAAAATTCGAACAGCGGTGCGAATCTCTTTGCTTTTGCTGATAACCATGGTAGCGCTGGCAGAGGTGGCGGCCGGCGCGGGCTACAAGGTCGTTAAGACATGGAAGCTGGGCGGCGATGGCGGATGGGATTACTTGACCGCGGACAGCGCTGGGCATCGCTTGTTCATTGCGCGAGCCACGCGGGTAATGGTCATTGACACCGAGTCGGGCAAGCAACTGGGCGAGATTCCGGAGACGGCGGGCGTGCATGGGGTGGCGCTCGATTCGGAAATCGGACGCGGATTTACGAGCAACGGCCGCGAAGATACGGTGAGCGTTTTTGATCTCAAGTCGTTGGCGGTCGAGAAGAAGATCAAGGTCGGCAGCGGGCCCGACGCGATTCTGTACGACCCGTTTTCTATGCGCGTTTTTACTTTTAACGGAAGAGGTCATGACACGACGGCCGTGGATGCGTCCAAGGGCGAGGTGGTGGGCAAGATCGATCTGGGCGGAAAGCCGGAATTTGCCGCGACCGACGAAAAGGGCACGGTGTTCGTGAATATTGAGGACACGGCGGAGCTGGTGGCGTTCGATCCGCAGAAGCTGACGGTGAAGTCGCGTTGGAAGCTGACGGACTGCGAAGAACCGACGGGCCTCGCGATCGACCGGAAAAACCGGCGGCTGTTTGCCGGCTGCAGCGGGAACAAGAAGATGGCGGTGGTGGATGCGGACAGCGGGAAACTGGTGGCGAGTCCCGCCATCGGAGAGGGATGCGATGCGACCGGGTTCGATGCCGATCTTGGTTTAGCGTTTGCGTCGGCGGGAGACGGCACGATCACGGTGATTCGGGAAGATGGTGGCGACAAGTTCAGCGTGGCGCAGACGGTGACCACCCAGAAGGGAGCGCGCACTATGACACTCGATGCCAAGACGCATCAGCTTTTCACCGTGACGGCGAACGTGGGACCGCGTCCGGAAAGAAAAGTGGAGCCGGATTCGTTCGTGGTGCTGGTGGTGGAGGCGGCGCACTAGCGATACACCGCCTTGCTGAATCCTTCCTAACTCTTGTAAGATCTAATGTCTAGTCGAGGTTTTAGGAACTGACATGAAAGCAGCCATTCATCCCAGCTACGGCGAGATCCGCGTGCATTGCGCCTGCGGTAACGCATTTACCACCCGCTCCACCCACAAGGGCGACATCGGCGTAGAAATCTGCTCCGCCTGCCACCCCTTCTTTACCGGCAAGCAGAAGCTCATGGACACCGCCGGCCGCATCGAGCGTTTCCGCCGCAAGTATGCCAAGAGCGACGCAGGAAGAGCCGAAGCAGCCGCCAAGCAGCAGTAAGTCCTGCGCAGAAACACGCATTCTTGAAAGCCTCCCCATGGCGGGAGGCTTTGCTTTTTGAACCCGTCGCACATTGTTGCCAGATAGTGCGGCTTCGCCAGGATCTTCACCAAGACCTTCGCCAGGAAAACAACGTAAAATCAGACTGTGCAGAAGTTCTGGGACAACACGGATGCAGCGGTGGATCGGACGGGCGAGACGCCCGTCCCCACACTGCCCGTCCGCACACCGGCACGGGTGTTTCCCGTGTCCCTAAAGATTGGGAAAGTTGAGATCGCTCCCGCCACCGTGCTCGCGCCCATGTCCGGCGTCACCGACACTGTCTTCCGGCGCTTCATCAAAAACCTCGGCGGATGCGGCCTGATCATGACCGAGTTCACCTCGGCCGACGGCGTCCTGCGCGACCAGCGCGTCCGGGGACGCTACCTGCACTTCTACGAAGACGAGCACCCGATCTCGGCCCAACTCTTCGGAAGCAGTCCGAGCGTGCTGGCCGATGCCGCGCGCCTGGTGGAAGACCTTGGCTTCGACCTCGTCGACTTGAACCTCGGCTGCCCGGCGAAGAAAGTCGTGAAGTGCAACGGCGGTTCGGGCCTGCTGCGCGATTTGCCACTGATCCGGCAAATTTTCGAAGCGGTGCGAGCCGCCGTGAAGATTCCCTTCACCGTGAAATTCCGCGCCGGGTGGAACGACGACGAAATCGTCTGCGTGGAACTGGCGCGCATGGCAGAAAGTTGCGGCCTCGGCGCGGTGGCGCTGCATGCCCGCACGCGCGAGCAAGGCTACAGCGGGAATGCGCGCTGGGAATGGATCGCCTCGGTCAAGCAGTCAGTCAAGATTCCCGTGATCGGCAACGGCGACATCCGCTCACCCGAAGACGCCTGCGCCATCGTCGCCCGGACCGGCTGCGACGCCGTAATGATCGGCCGCATGGCCCCGGCGAATCCGTGGATCTTTCGCCAGATTGAGCAGTATGTAAGTGGAGCGACGGGCGTCCCCGCCCGTCCGCCTCACGTAGGGCCAGCCGCCCTCGACTGTCCAGCGGAGCGAAGCTCCGCAGCAAAAATGAAAATGTACGACGAACCCACCCAAGCCGACCGCTACCAGATGATCCGCACCTACTTTCATATGTTGCTGGAAGAAGAAATGCCCGGAGCGGAAGGCAAGATGAAGCAGTTCGCCTCGTGGTTCACACACGGCGTGCCCGGAGGCGCCGCGCTCCGAAAGGCGATCTACGAGGCTAAGAGTGGGGCCGAGATACTAGCGCAGGTGGAAGAATTCTTCGAGACCAAGCTGCCGACGAGTGCGCCCGTCCCTACGTAAGCATCTTCAATGCAAGTTTTCCCCGCTCCCCGCGTTCCACACATCCCCACGGCGTGGCGTCATCATGTGTGAACACGGTCAGCCATCCCTCCGGGATCGCCTGCGCGTAGTACTTCTTGCGGCTCTCGATGGTCTCGAGCGGAAACAGATCGAACGCCATCACCCAGGTCAGGTCGAGATGAGCTGAGGTTGGAATCAGATCGGAGATGTAGCACGCCGTCTTCTTTTTTTCGTTGCCCCCGCCGCCACTCTCGCCGCCACTTTCAATGATCACCGCCTGCATATTCGCCGTGTGCCCCGGAAAAACCTTGACCGAGATGCCGGGTGAAAGCTCCACATCGCCGTTCAGCAGCACCATCTGGCCGGTCTCCAGCAGCGGATCGTAATTCGAGCTCATGTAGCTGATCGCGTCGCGCTCGAGTTGCAGGCGTCCGTGCTCCCACTCTTGCTCCTGCACGTAATACTTGGCGTTCGGAAACGTCGCTACCACGCGATCTCCGCGCCTCACCGTATTCCAGCCGCAGTGGTCAAAATGCAGGTGCGTGTTGATGACGATGTCGATATCTTCCGGCGCGACTCCGGCGGCGTGCAGATTGTCGAGCAGCTTGGCCGGCTGTTTGTAGATCTGCACCAATTTGTCAGATAGTTTGTTGCCGATGCCAGTCTCGATTAGGATGTTTTTCGTGCCGGTGCGCACGAGCAGCGAATTCAATCCCGCGTCGAGCCGGTTCTGCTCGTCAGGCGTGACCTTCTTCGACCACATGGTCTTTGGAACCACGCCGAAGAAAGCTCCGCCGTCGAGGAAGTAAGTTCCATCGGAGACAACTGTGAGTTCGAAATCGCCCAGAGTTGTGCGGTGCATAAAACGGTTTTCAGCTATCAGTCGTAAGTTAAGTCTCACGTCCGCAGCGAGTCGAAAACTGACAACTGACAACTGATAACTGCAGCTGACGGCTGCCAGCTTACTTCAGCTCCTTATTCCAGAAATCTTCCATCATGTGCAACAACTGAGTGCGCGTGCCCGTTCCCGAAATTCCGTGCGTTTTGTCCGGATACACCATCAGCCGGAACTGCTTCTGCGCCTTGATCAGCGCATCGATCATCTGGATTGTATTCTGAAAGTGCACGTTGTCGTCGCTCGTCCCGTGTACGAGCAGCAACGACCCGTGCAGACTACTGGCCGCGCTGACGATCGAATCGTCGTAGCCGCGTGCGTTGTCCTTGAGCAAACCCAGGTAGCGCTCGGTGTAAATCGAATCGTAGTCGCGCCAGTTGGTCACCGGCGCCACCGAAATTCCCGCCTTGAAGCGGTCGGAGTGCGTCAGCGCATAGAGCGTCATCGAACCGCCATTCGACCATCCCCAGATCCCGGTGCGAGTGCGGTCGAGCTGCGGAAACTGCGCATACAACTGGTCGAGCGCCGTGAGCTGGTCTTTCAGTTCGACTCCGCCGGACTGCAGGCGGGTCGCGGCGGAAAATTTCTTCCCGCGATTCGGGGTTCCGCGATTGTCGACCGCAAAGATGGCGAACCCCTCGTTCGCCAGAATTTGGTGGAACAGCGCGTTTGTTCCACCCCATGCATCCTGCACGATCTGGTCTACCGGGCCGCCATAGATGTACACGATCAATGGGACTGGAATTTTCTGACTCGTATCCGCATGGCGCGGCAGAATCAGATCGCCATACAGCACGGTGCCGTCATCGGCTTTGAACTCCAAAGACTTCGGCACAATCGGGTCGTAATCGGCCACGCTGCGGCTTTCCCAGATTTTCTGGCATGCGCCACCTGCCGCGCAGACCGAAATCCGCGGCGGTGTCAGCGTCGCAGAATACGTTTCCACGAAATGCTTGCCGTCATCGGCGAAAGTCGCCGCATAGCTGCCCGCTTCCGATGAAATGCTTTGCATCCCCGAGCCATCGAGCTTCACAGAAAAAATCTTCTCTTGTCGCGGATCTCCTTTATTGGCGGTGAAGAAAACCGTGCCCGAGGCTTCATCCACGCCGCTGATCGCGATCACCTCATAGTCTCCGCTTTCAAGCTGGCGTTCGAGTTTGGCATCGGCCGCCGTCGGATCGGGCGCGTTGAAACTGTAGAGATAAATGTGGGTGTGGCCGTCGCGCCAACTGGTCCACAGAAAGCGGTCGCCAGATCTCAGTATGCGAAAGTCGTCGTTGACATTTACCCACGCATCCGGAGCCGATTCGGTCAGCACTTTGCGCGATTTCCCCGACTTCGCGTCAATAAAATAAAGGTCCATCACATCCTGCTTGCGATTCAGGACTTCGGCCCAAGCCCAGCCTTCGCGGATCCAGCCGAAACGCGGCACATAGGTGTCATCGTCATCGGTGAGTTTGATCCAGCGCACTTTGCCGCCGTTGCTGCCCACCACTCCGAGGCGCACGCTGGGATTCGGATCGCCCGCCTTCGGATATTTTTCCTGCTCGACCCGGGGATGCGTGGGCAACCAGTCGGTGATGGGATAGGTTGGTACGCGGGTCTCATCCATCTGCAGAAAAATGATTTCGCGCCCCTCCGGCGACCAGAAATAGTTGCTGCGCACCTCCAGTTCTTCGGCGTAAACCCAGTCCACTTCGCCGTTCAGGATGTTGTCGTCTTTTTCTTTGTCCCCACCCTTATCCTTATCCTTCTTTTTCTCTTTTTCCTCGCGCGTGAGCGGACGTTCACCTTCCTGACCCGAGACCGGATGCAGATAAAGATTGTGCTTGCGCACGTAGGCGAGCCGCGTGCCGTCCGGCGAAAACTTCGGGTCTTCGCTCGCGTCCGGAGACGACGTAAGCTGCACCGCCGTTCCCGTATCCAGGCTGTAATACCAGAGCTGTCCCTGGGAATCGAAGAGCAGGTGTTTGGAATCGGGCGACCACGTGTAGGCGGCGACGTGATAGCGCGTCACGCGTTCTTTCTCGCGCTCGTCCTTGATCTTGCTCGCGGGAGGGGCAAGCTGGGATAACTTGGTTTCGCTGGCTAGTATTTTTTTCTCGCCCGTCACCGCGTCCACATACCAGAGTTCGCCGTGCTCGCCAGCGTCATCGCGCTGCACGAAAGACACCTTGGCGCCATCCGGACTCCACTGGATCGTCTCCGGCGCGCGTCCCGTGACTCCTCCCTCCGCGAAGATCTGTTCAATCGTGAGTTGCTTCGGCACAGCGGTCTGAGGCGCGGCAGTCTGAGCCCGCCCCGCGGAAAGCAGAACCAACAGGTTGATGGCGAGGACAAAAAGAAGTTTTCGCACGAACGTACTCCCGATTCAGCATGAGGCGTGACCCAATGCCGTGCCAGCATTAAAACTCAAAAGTGTACAACCTGGGAGGAGTTTACGTCAGAAGGATTGGGTGCCCGGCTGCATGGGGGACGGGCTGGGCGCCCGTCACTCCAACGTCAGAATCGCCTTCATCTCCGCGCGCACCGGATGCTTTGCTTCATACGCCACGATGTCCGCTTCATGTTGCAGCGTCAGCCCGATATCGTCCAACCCGTCCAGCAGACAATGACGCGAGAATTCGTCCATCGCGAACGTCGCCACGAATCCCCGTCCGTCTTCCACGCGCAAGGTTTCGAGATCGACCGTCAGTTGGTAGTTTTCGATCTCTTCCGAACGGCGCATGATCTCCGCCACCTGCTCTTCGTTGAGTCGCACCGTCAACAGGCCGTTCTTCAGGCTGTTGTTGGCAAAGATGTCGGCAAATGACGACGCGATCACCACCCGAAAGCCATAATCCGCCAGCGCCCAGACGGCATGTTCGCGCGAGGACCCGCAGCCGAAGTTTTTCCCCGCGACCAGGATCGAGGCCTTCGCGTAGCGCGGCGCGTCGAGCACAAAATCGCCGGTCTTTTTTTTGTACTCTTTTCTGTCTCCCGCAAAGCGCCAGTCGTGGAAGAGGAATTCTCCGAATCCGGTGCGCTCGATGCGTTTCAGAAACTGTTTGGGGATGATCTGATCGGTGTCCACGTTCACCTTGTCGAGCGGGACAACGACGCCGGTGTGCTTGCGAAACGGTTTCATAGTTTGCTTTCTACTCAGTTAAATCGCCAATTGCGAATGTCCGTGAAATGTCCGGCGATCGCGGCCGCCGCTGCCATCATGGGGCTGACCAGGTGGGTGCGTCCTCCGCGCCCTTGTCGTCCTTCAAAATTCCGGTTGCTGGTCGAAGCGCAGCGTTCTCCCGGCTGCAGGATGTCGGGATTCATGCCGAGACACATCGAGCATCCCGACTCGCGCCATTCAAATCCGGCATCCAGAAAAATACGGTGCAACCCTTCCTGTTCCGCCGCGCGCTTGATCGCCTGCGAGCCCGGCACCACCATTGCCCGAACCTTCGGATTCACGTGCTGCCCCTTCGCCACTCGCGCCGCCGCGCGCAGGTCCTCGATGCGCGAATTGGTGCACGATCCGATGAACACGCGATCCACGGCAATGGCTTCGATCGGCGTTCCGGGACTGAGGCCCATGTAGGCGAGCGCTTGTTCGGCGGCGCGCCGGTCGGCCTCTTGCGCAAAGCTCTTTAGCTCGGGGACTCGCGCGTTCACAGCGACTACCATTCCTGGATTCGTTCCCCAGGTCACGAAGGGCGCGAGCGATGCGGCGTCGATCTCAATCACCCGATCGAATTGCGCTCCCGGATCGCTGGCCAGCGTGCGCCAATACGTCACCGAGTCTTCCCAATCTTTTCCTTTCGGAGCAAAGCGGCGGCCGCTGACATACGCGAACGTCGTCTCGTCGGGTGCGATCAGTCCGGCTCGCGCTCCCGCCTCGATGCTCATGTTGCACAGCGTCATGCGGGCTTCCATCGACAACCCACGCACTGCATCCCCGGCGTACTCGATCACATATCCGGTGGCGCCGTCAGTGCCGATGCGTCCAATAATTCCGAGCGCCAGATCTTTCGCCGTCACGCCTTCGGCCAGCTTTCCGCTGACTTGGATCTGCATCGTCTTCGGCTTTTTCTGCGGCAGACATTGTGTTGCCAGCACGTGCTCCACTTCTGACGTGCCTATGCCGAACGCCAGCGATCCGAAGGCGCCGTGGGTCGAGGTGTGGCTGTCGCCGCAGACAATCGTCATCGCTGGCAACGTGATGCCGAGTTCCGGGCCGATAATGTGCACAATGCCTTGCTCGGCCGAGTCCATATCGAACAACGGGACCCCAAACTCGCGGCAATTTTTCTGCAGGGCCTCAATCTGTTTCGCCGCAATCGGGTCGGTGATCGGCAAGCCCCGCGGAGTGGTCGGGATGTTGTGGTCGACCGTAGCCACCGTGCGCAGAGGTTGCCGCAGACGCCGCCCATTCGCGCGCAGCCCGTCGAACGCTTGCGGCGACGTCACTTCGTGCACCAGGTGCAAATCGATATAGAGCAGCGCCGACTGTCCTTCGGGAGCAGCGACCACGTGCGAATCCCACACTTTCTCAAACAGAGTACGAAGAGGCATGTTTCCAGTTTCGCCCATAGTTCGCCGATACTTCAAGAGCTGTTGTTGCCCCAGACAGCTGCCGAGCTGCGCTCGGCTTGGACGGGCGAGGGCGCCCGTCCCCAAACAAGCTGGCTACTCCTGCAGAAGTCCCCGTTTCCGGTTATGATTCAGGCTAGTCCGTCGAGGAAAACACTGCATGATCAACGGCAAGCACATTGCCGTCGTGCTTCCCGCTTACAATGCGGAAAAGACGCTGGAAGCGACGGTACGGGAATTGCCCGACCTGGTCGATATTCGCATTCTCGTCGACGACCACAGTTCCGATCGCACCGTCGAAGTCGCTCACCAGCTCGGCCTGCAGTCCTTCGTGCACAACTGCAACTATGGCTATGGCCGCAATCAGCAGACTTGCTACCGCGAAGCTCTGGCCGCCGGCGCCGACGTCGTCATCATGGTCCATCCCGATTATCAGTACACGCCGCTGCTCGTAACCGCCATGGCGAGCATGATTGCTTACGATGTTTATGACGTGGTGCTGGGCTCGCGAATTCTGGGAGGGCAGGCGCGCCAGGGTGGCATGCCGGGGTGGAAGTACATTGCCAACCGCTTCCTGACGCTTTTCGAAAACACTTGTTTGGGCGCGAAGTTGTCGGAATATCACACGGGATACCGGGCGTTCAGCCGCACCGTGCTCAAGGATCTTCCGCTGCTGGAGAACTCGGACGATTTTGTCTTTGACAATCAGATGCTGGCGCAGTGCGTGATGTTCGGGTTCCGGATGGGCGAAGTTTCCTGCCCGACGAAATATTTTCCGGAAGCTTCTTCGATTAATTTCCGGCGCAGCGTGAAGTATGGGCTGGGCGTACTGCTGACGTCGGTGCAGTTCCGCTTGCAGAAAATCGGGTTGGGACGATTCCGGATTTTCAATCGCAAAGGCCGCTGCCTGGAGCCGGGTCTCGACGCCAGGTATTACAGTCCGAAGATTACCGACGGAACGATTACCGACGGCCGGTCCGGCGGCTAACAGCCTGTGGTGAAACTTTTCGAAAACCAGCGCTTGAAGGCGCATTGATGCGAACGCAGTTGCGGCATGCCTGAAGGCATGCCCTGATACGATTCTCACTTACACCACGGGCGGCTAACGTTGCCGAAAGAACTCGCATCGCGCACTGGGACTTCGTGGCCGGGTTTGCGCTGGTTGGCCTTACTGCTTCTGGCAGCGTTTGCCATGCTGGTGCAGGGATATCATCCGGGGCTGGAGGATGATGCCTTCTACCTGGCCGCGATAAAGCACAACCTGAACCCGTCCTTGTTCCCCCATGACGCAGACTTTTTCCGAGTGCAGTTTCAGGCGACAGTATTCGATAAGCTGATCGCGTTTTCCCTGCGATCGACTCACGTGCCCCTGGAATGGGGAATTTTGTTTTGGCAGTGGGGCGTAACTTCTCTGATTTTATGGGGGTGCTGGCGAATCGCCCGTCGGTGTTTCGCGGAAGCACACGCGCAGTGGGCGGCAGTGATGCTGGTCGCGGTCCTGCTGTCCCTCCCGGTCTCGGGCACAGGGCTGAGTTTGACGGACCAGTACCTGCACCCCCGGGCGTTGGCAACGGCGCTGATTTTGGCTGCGATCGTGGCAGTGCTCATACCTGCGAAAGGCGGGCGGCGGATGCTGGCGGGCGCGCTGCTGGCGGCGGCATTTTCCGTGCATGCCATCATGGCCGCGTTCGGCGCTTCGTATTGCTTGTTTCTGATGTGGAAGCCGGCGGGGCGGATGGAGACGGAACAGCGGCGCGCGGCGGCTATGGCAGCGCTGCTGTTGCCACTGGGATGGATTTTCGAGCCTGCCTCGGATGCGTGGCGGCAGGCGGCGGCCACACGGCCGTTTTACTTTGTGCTGCGCTGGCATTGGTATGAATGGCTGGGGGTGGTCGCGCCGCTGGCGCTGCTGTGGTGGTTTCGGGTGCTGGCGCAGCGCCGGAGCCAGGCTGTTCTGGCGCTTGTGGCCGAGCGACTGGTGTACTTTGGCGTGTTCCAGTTAGCGGTGGCGCTGGTTATGTTGCTGCCTGCCCGGCTGGAGCGTCTTCGGCCGCTGGAGCCAATGCGTTTTCTACATCTTGTGTATCTGTTGTTTGTGCTGCTATCAGGGGGATTGCTGGGGCAGTACGTGCTAAAGAAACATGCGCTGCGCTGGTTGCTGCTGTTTGTCCCGCTCAGCGTCGGAATGTTTTATGCGCAGCGGCAGATGTATCCGGAAACCGCGCATCTGGAGTTGCCCGGCGCGGCATCGCACAATAGCTGGGTGGAGGCGTTCCGCTGGATCAGCCGAAACACGCCCGTGGATAGCCAGTTCGCGCTTGATCCGCACTACATGGAATTGCCGGGCGAGGACTACCATGGTTTTCGCGCCCTGGCGGAGCGCAGCGTGTTGGCGGACGCGGTGAAGGACGCGGGCATGGTAGCGCGAGTGCCGAGGCTCGCGCCGCGCTGGCAGCGGGAAGTGGAAGCACAACGTGGGTGGCGCGATTTTCAACGCCCGGACTTCTTGCGTTTGCAAAGGGAGTTCGGAGTGGACTGGGTCGTTCTGCAAGTGCCGGGGGTGGACGGATTGTCGTGTCCCTACCGGAACTCGCAGGTGGTGGTTTGCCGGGTGGAATGACCGTGGGGCGGAATTCAGGGAGGGGAGTGAGCGAAACGCGGGAAGCGGAAAAAGGCGAAGTGCGCGCTTATGGGCCGATGGTGGCTGCGGCGCTGGCGGTGCGGCTGGTGGTCATTCCGTTTCTCTATCGCGACTGGCTGGATCCGTTTGTGCTGGAGCATTGGGCGTTCGGTCGGGTCGCGCGTTCGCTGGTCGCGGGGCACGGGTTCGGAAATGTGTTTGCGGACACGGGGCCGACGGCGGTGGTGTCCCCTGTGTATGCGTATGTGCTGGCAGGAGTGTTCCGGCTGTTCGGGACCTACACGCCGGCGTCCATCGTGGCGGCGCTGGCGCTGAACAGCCTGTTTTCGGCGCTCACGTGCATTCCTGTGTTTCTCCTGGCGCGCCGGTGCTTTAACTTACGTGCGGCGAAGTGGGCGGGATGGGGCTGGGCGTTTTCTCCGTATGGGATTTACTACGGCGCGGACTGGGCTTGGTCGACAAGTCTGGTGACGCTGCTGCTGGCCGTGCTCTTCCTGTGGGCGCTGGCGCTGGAGGATTCCGGTAGGGCGTGGGATTGGCTGGGCTTTGGCGCGCTCGGCGGCGTGGCGGCGTTGACGGAGCCGGTGGTGCTTTCCGTCGTTCCACTGCTTGGTTTGTGGACGTGCTGGCGGCGCTTGCGGAAACGGCAGAACTGGGGGCTGCCGATGACGGTGGCAGCGCTCGGGGCAGTAGCTGTGATGGCGCCGTGGTTCGTGCGCAACTACCGGACCTTCCACCAGTTCATTCCCATACGCAGCGGATTTGGGTTGGAGCTGTACATTGGCAACAGCGCCGACTCGCTGCATTGGGTGAACCGCAGCCTGCATCCAAACCACAGCGACGCGGAACTGGCGGAATATGCGCGGCTGGGCGAACCCGCGTATATGGCGCGCAAGGCGCAGCAAGCGAAGCAGTACATCCGCAGTCATCCGGCTCAGTACGTCTACCGGGTGGTGCGGCGGATAATATACATCTGGACGGGGTTCTGGAGTTTTGATCGCGCCTACCTTGCGGAAGAGTCGCTGGATGTGCCCAATATTTTTCTGAGTACGACGATGACGGTGCTGGCGCTGGCGGGGCTGCGCCGGCTGTATCGGACAAACGCGTATCGGGCAAACACGCTGCGGGCGGATGCGGGCCTGGGGGTGCGATTTGCCATCGTGTTTGTGTTCTTTCCGCTGGCTTATTATTTTTCGCATCCGGAGACTTACTACTTCAGGCCGGTAGATCCGCTGATTGTGGTGCTGGCAGCGTATTTCGTGACCGGGCGATTCGGAGGGCGTAGGCAGCCCGCAGCTGGAGCGGGCGTTTTAGCATCTTAAGAATAAGAATTGGTGAAGGTTCTGGACTCTACACTTGTAGATGTGACCAACTCCGCGCTGGATAACGGGCCGCGCAAGCCTGAGCTGCTGATTAGCGAGAGTCTGCGCTTCGCCTACGACACCTTCCTCACCAACAAGGTGCGGTTTCTCCTGACCGCGCTGGGCATGATGATTGGGACAGCCTCGCTGGTTCTGGTGGTCACGATCGGGCTTACGGGGAAACAATACATCCTGGGCCAGATTCAGGGCATTGGCGCCAACCTGATTTATGCCAGTTATTCCGGCGCAGGACAGCGCATCACGGCGGTGGCGCTCGATGAATTGACCGTGGATGACCTTACCGCGGTGCGCGAGCAGGTGCCCTCGGTGGTGGCCGCATCGCCGTTTGTGTCGCTCAATGACCGCATCAGCCTGGGCAACGGTAAAGAGCAGGACATCCTGATCCTTGGCGTATTCCCGGAATACCGTCAGGTGCGGAACCTGGTGTTGCTGGCGGGCAGGTTCTTTGACACGGAGGACTCGCAGAGGCGCAACAAGGTCGGCGTGATCACGGAGAAGCTGGCGGTGAAGCTGTTCCTGACGCCAGAGAGCGCGGTGAGCCAGGTGATCAAGCTGAACGGTCTGCCCTTTACGGTGATCGGGGTGTTCAAGGAGCGGGTGGAGACGTTTGGGCAGTCCGAAGTGGAGGAGAACACGATGGCGATCCCGTATTCGGTGAGCCGTTTTTTTCTGCCATCCAATGCTGTGCGGCAGATTTATTTTACGGTGGCGAGTTCGGACGAAGTGACGACAGCGACGGCTCAAATCAAGCGGGTCCTGCAGTCGCGGCACCGGCCGGAGTCGGTCTACAACGTGGAGAACCTGACGCAACTGGTGAACTTGGCGAACAAGACGGCGAACATTCTGACGACGGTGCTGTCGTTGATTGCGGCGGTGGTGTTACTGGTCAGCGGCATCGGCATCATGAACATCATGCTGGCCACGGTCAGCGCCCGCACTCGCGAGATCGGCATCCGCAAAGCGGTCGGCGCCACCAAACGCGAGATTCGCCTCCAGTTTCTCTCCGAGGCCATCCTTATCTCCCTCAGCGGCGGCGTCCTCGGCATCGTCATCGGACTCGCCATCCCCTACTCCGTCCGCTTCCTCACCGCCTATCGCATCCCCATTTCCGGTCTCTCCGCCATCATCGCCATCGTCGTCTGCTCGCTGGTCGGCATTCTGTTCGGCACGCTTCCCGCGATTCGCGCCGCCCAACTCGATCCCGTCGAAAGCCTGCGCTACGAATAGCGGGCTGGGAACCACGGTGGCACAGCGGAAGAGCGACTGACCCTGCTTGGTTAAGAATCAAATCAGTAACAAGTGGGAAAAAAGGCACTCGAAGACGACCCAGGTCCGCACACAGACTCTTCCGTGCCGTCAAACGTCGTCAACTGGCATAAAATCAGAAGGAAGCGATTGCAGAGCTTCGCGAGCGGGTCATGGTATCGAACGCAATCAGCAACCGGAGCCGCGCCGTGGTCCTGCTAAGCGGCGGCATGGATTCCTGCGTGTGTGCGGCGCTCGCGGCACGCGACCACCAGGCCGCTGCCGTCCACGTCAGCTATGGGCAGCGCACCGAACACCGCGAGCGGCGCTCCTTCGAAAACATCTGCGACCGGCTCGAAATTCGCGACCGGCTGCTCGTACGCAATGAGGCTCTGCGCGCCATCGGTGGATCCGCCCTCACCGATCCGAGCATAGCGGTTCCCGAAGCGCACGGCGTCGGCGTCGGCGTGCCCGTCGGCGTTCCGGTTACATATGTCCCTTTCCGCAACGCGCATTTTCTCGCCGTCGCCGTCAGTTGGGCGGAAGCGCTGGGAGCCGAAAAAGTTTACATCGGAGCGGTTGAGCCTGACAGTTCCGGCTATCCCGATTGCCGGCCGGAGTATTATCGGGCGTTCAATGAAGTCGTGAAAGCGGGCACTAAACAAGGGACCATCCGGGTAATGACACCGCTGATTGCGATGCGTAAACACGAGATTGTGACGCTTGGCCTTGAACTGGGTGCCCCGTTCGATTTAACGTGGTCATGCTATCAGCGCGAAGATCGCGCCTGCGGTGTCTGCGACAGCTGTGTGCTCCGCCGGCGCGCGTTTCACGAAGCGGGCGCGGACGATCCGATTGCGTACGCGGAAGCCGCCGCCCGAGTTCAGTAAATTCAGATTCAATGCCGGGAGGCCAATCATGAGGAAATATTTCATCCTTCCCCTGCTGCTTGTGCTCGTCGTGGGGCTGTCCGCTCCACTTGCGTTCGCGCAAACCATGGGCAGCGTGAAGGGAACTTGTAAAGACCTTGAAGGAAAACCAATCGCCCAGGCCGAAGTAGAGTGGACTGGAACCGAATCCGGCCACAAGTACGTCATCAAAACCAACAACAAGGGTGAGTACTTCTCGCTCGGCATCGTCCCCGGCAAGTACAACGTCAAGCTCAGCAAGGACGGCAAGGAACTCTGGCACGTCAACAATGTCACGGTGGGCCTGGACGAAACGCCGCTGGACCTCGACCTGAAGAAAGAACAGACGAGCGCAGCCCAGGGCCAGGGAATGACCCCTGAACAAGCCAAGGCGAGGGCGGAGCAGATCGCTAAAGCCGAGAACGAAAAGAAAACTGTCGGCACGCTCAACGAAAAACTCAATGCCGCCAAGGCGGCGTCTGATGCCGGCGACTTCGAGACTGCAATCGCCACCCTGACTGAAGCCAACCAGATCGACAGCACCCGCGATCTGATCTGGTTCAAACTCGGCGACGCCTATCGCATGTCGGCACCCAAACAAACCGATCCCGCCGAAAAACAGAAGCGCTACGAGATGGCCGCAGCCAATTACCAGAAGGCAATTGACCTGCGCAGCGCCTCTGACGTGGCACAGAAAGATCCCGACAACAATGTGAAAATGGCCGCCTACTACAACAACCTTGCCGAAGTTTATTCGAAGTCCAATAAGGTCGATGATGCCGTGACCAACTACACCAAGGCGGCGCAACTGGATCCGACGCACGCCGCTACCTACCTGTTCAACGAGGGTGCTGTCTTGACCAATGCGGGCAAGGTGGATGACGCCATTGCAGCATTCGACAAAGTGATCGCCGCCGATCCGACCAAAGCCGAGGCTTACTACTGGAAGGGCGTGAACTTGATCGGCAAAGCTACGTTGAAGGACAACAAGATGGTTGCGCCCGAAGGTACAGCAGAGGCCTTCCGAAAATATCTTGAGCTCCAACCCAATGGTCCGCTCGCTCAGCCGGCAACAGACATGCTGGCTAGCATCGGCGCGACCATCGAAACCGGCTTCGGAACCAAGAAGAAACCGGCTAAGTAATAGCTTAAACGGCGCCAAATTTGGTCCCCGGTCTACACGGAAAGGGCATGGAGAGCGGCCCTTAGAAGCCGCTCTCCTTCTTATTTGTCTTCAGTTACCGAGGTCTATGACCTACTTGTCCTTCGCTCTTCCGCACATCCGCGATACATTCATTGCATAGGTTCCTCGCCAACGTTTCTCCCCTGTGGCGTCAATGCTGATAACTGGGAGTGTATGGAATGGCTGCTCCGGGGAATTCCCCGATTGCAATTGCCTTCGAGGGCATCAGCGGAACGGGTTCGATCCCGACGCCGGTTCTGCTCGCCGGCATGCTGCGCGCGTCTGACAAGGTTAGCGATCTGATTTTTTCACCGGGGCGACCGCCCCAGGTCGAGATTCACGGACAACTCACGGCGGTCGAAATCTCCGGCAGCGGCACACTTTCGGCGGATGACACGCGCCGCATCGCGGCCGATCTGATCGGCGCCAATAAGCAGGCCATCAATACGCTTCGCGAGCAAGGTTCCTGCGACGTTTCCTACGGACTACCGGGAATGGCGCGCTTCCGCGTCAACGTCTTCATTCAGCGCGGAAGTTGCGCGATTGTAATGCGCGTCATCCCCACCGTCATTCCGACTTTCAGTTCCCTTCATCTGCCGGCGCAATTGGAAGAGGCGGCCAAGGTCCGCAACGGCATCATCCTGGTGACGGGCGGAACTGGATCGGGCAAGTCTTCGACGCTGGCCGCTTTGATTGACCGCATCAACAGCCAATATTGCTATCACGTTCTGACGGTTGAAGATCCGATTGAGTTTCTGCACAAGCACAAGAAATCGACGGTGCACCAGCGCGAGTTGCACAGCGATGCGCCGAATTTCACGATGGCGTTGCGGGCGGCGCTGCGCCAGGCGCCGCGCGTCATTATGGTCGGCGAAATCCGCGACCGGGAGACGCTCGAGATTCTTCTCGATGCCGCCGAAAACGGACACCTCGTTCTTTCCAGCATGCACACCGTCGATACCTCGAAGACGGTGGAGCGCATCGTCACTACGTTCCCTGCCAGCGAACAGCAATCGGTTCGAGAACGTCTCGCCAAAACCTTCCGCTACATCATTGCGCAGAGGCTGATCCCGCGCAGCGATGGCGGTGACCGCGTCCCTGTAGTTGAAATCTTGAAATCCAACTCGCGCACTCGCGATTGCGTCGAACAAGGCGAGCGGCCGGGCCGCACCCTGCTGGACGTGATCAAGGGCAGCGAAAATGAAGGCATGCAGCACTTCGATGGGGAGATCGCGAAACTTGTCCGCTCGGGCCTGGTGGATCTGGAAACCGGCCTCTGCTTCGCCAGCAATGCGACGGTGCTGGGGCAGGAACTGGCGAGATAAGGCAGTACCCAGTTGCCAGTAACCAGATCTCGGCTCTCAGAAAATACATTTCTTGTTGTCTTTGTTTGGTGGAGAGCCGGGCGTCCTCGCCCGGCCACCCCAAATTTGGACGGGCGAGACGCCCGTCGCTCCATTTGCTAGCGGCGTATCATTCTTCCATGTCTTCTTCTTCCCATCCCTCTTCTTCTGTAGCGACTGCGGGTCGGGTGGCTAGTTTCGAAGTGGCTCGACACCTGGTTGAGCAGCATGCAGTTGGCGTGTGTCCGGGAGAAATCGAGGCGGTGGATCTGCTGGCGGGTTTGGGGCACGTGCTGGCGGAGGGGATTGTGGCGGACCGCGACTTTCCTCCTTTTGCTCGGGCTACTCGCGACGGATACGCAGTGCGGGCGGCGGATCTGGCCGAGGTTCCGGCGCGACTCGAAGTGGTTGGCGAGGTGAAGGCGGGGGAGTGGCCGGAGCCGGGAGTGTGCTCGGTCGAACGCGGGCAGGCGGTGGGGATCATGACGGGGGCTCCGCTGCCGGCCGGGGCGGACGCGGTGGTGATGGTGGAACACACTTCGTTGATTGCAAAATCGGTGGACGTGCGGTGCAGCGTGACCCGGGGCGAAAACTTTGTTCCGCGTGGGGCGGAAGCGCGCGCGGGGCAATTGCTGCTGGATCAAGGACGGCGGCTGGACCACGCCGGGATTGCGATTGCGGCGTCGGTAGGCAAGAGCCGGGTGCAGGTTTTCCGGAAGCCGCGCGTAGCGGTGCTTTCGACAGGCGACGAAGTGGTGGAGCTTGACGCGACCCCGGGGCCGGCGCAGATACGGAATTCGAATTCGTATTCGCTGGCGGCACAGGTTCAGAATGCGGGCGGGGAGGCGGTGCGGCTGGCGATTGCTCCGGATGAACGCGGGCGGCTGAGATCTTTGATTGAAGAAGGATTGGATTGCGATCTGCTGTTGATGACGGGCGGCGTCTCCATGGGGAAGTACGATTTGGTGGAGCAGGTTCTCGGGGAGTTGAAGGCGGAGTTTTACTTTACGGGAGCGGAGATTCAGCCGGGAAGGCCGGTGGTGTTTGGGTCTTGTGGCAGCACGGTCAAGAACAGCTCGGTGAAGAAATACTTTTTTGGACTGCCGGGGAATCCGGTTTCTACCATGGTGACTTTCGAACTGTTCGCTCGGCCGATGATCGAAGCGCTGGCGGGGATGACGCCGCAGCGGTTGGTCTTTCTGCGGGCGCGGCTGAAATCTGAGATACGGACGAAGACCGGCTTGAAGAGATTTCTTCCGGCGGTGCTTTCGGGAGAGTTTGAGAATGCGGAGGTGGAGCTGGCGCGGTGGCAGGGGTCGGGCGACATCGCTGCGCTGGCTCGGGCGAACTGTTATGTTGTGATTCCTCCGGACCGCGAACGGATTAGCGCGGGAGAATGGGTGCCGTTATTGATGCGATGAAGGGCGAGCCTCAGCGGCTAAAGCCGCAGGGATTGGGCGCCTGAATCGCAGCGGTAAACCGCTGCCCCACCCAAAATCAGGCGCGGGGTCTATTTTTCCGCAGCTGCGCGGGCGGGTACGATAACCTGTTGGTAATGCCGAAAAAACTTTCCCACCTTTCCCACTACGACGGGCAGGGTCAGGCCCACATGGTGGACGTGTCGTCCAAGGCGCGAACCGCGCGCGAAGCGGAGGCGAGCGCCTTCGTTCGGATGAAGCCGGAGGTGTTGCGGGCGCTGCCGGAGAATCCGAAGGGCGATCCGCTGGAAGTGGCGCGGACGGCGGGAATCATGGCGGCGAAGCGAACGGCGGAGTTGATTCCGATGTGTCACCCGGTGGCCCTGTCGCACATTGCTGTGACCCTGCGCGTGTGCGAGAATGGCGTTTCTATTGCCACAAAAGTAAAGACTATGGCGGAGACGGGTGTCGAGATGGAAGCGCTGGTCGCGGCCAGCGTGGCGGCGCTGACCGTATACGACATGTGCAAGGCGCTCGACAAGGGCATCGAAATCCGGGAAGTGGTGCTGCAGCGGAAGTCGGGCGGCAAGAGCGGAGACTACCGGAGAAGCTCGAAGCGGAAATAGTTTTCGATTTATCTATTCATCTTTCATATGGCGAGCAACGTCAAAATCCTGCTGGTGGACGACAACCCGATGGTGCTGGGAATGCTGCAGCAGGCGCTCTCAGCGATGGGCGAGGTCACCGTCGCGACCGATGCCGCTGATGCCTTGTTGAAGGCGGTCGACGATCTGCCGGATCTGCTGATCAGCGACTACCGCATGCCGGGCATGGACGGGCGGAAGTTGCTGGAAAAACTGAAAAGCAGGCCGGCAACCGCGAGCATCGCGGTGATTCTGATGGCCAGCAAAGCCGACATCAGCGAACGATTGTCGATGCAGGATCCGATCGAAGACTATCTGGAAAAACCGTTCTTCCTGAAAGATGCTACGCACAAAATCAAACGCGTGGTGGACCGGATCGCGCTGGAGAAGCTAAGCAAGGCGGCGTCCACCGATGGCATATTGCGCGGCAGCTTGTCGCAGATGAACGTGATTGACCTGGTGCAATCGCTGGAGATGGGGCGCAAGAGTTGCCTGCTCACCATGACCAGTGGCAATAATAACGAAAAGTGCGAGATCTATTTCGTGCAGGGGCAGGCCAAGCACGCCGTTTATGGCCCGATTACAGGAGACGAGGCGGTTTTCAAAGTGCTGCGCTGGACGGAAGGAAACTTCCAGATTGATTTCAAGGGAAAGTCGGCGCAGGAAACGACGACGCTGAATACGCAGGGCCTGTTGATGGAAGGATTGCGGCTGCTGGACGAGGCGCAGCGCGACGCGGCGGCTGAAGGTGAAGATGTCCTCCTCGACACCTGATGCCTCGATACTTGCTGCCTCCCAACTTAATGCCACGCGGGCGGCGGTCTTGACAGTTAGCGATTCGTGTTCGCGCGGTGAAAAGCGCGGTGGGAAAAAGGATCTCTCCGGTCCGGCCGTGGCGGAAGCGCTTGAGCGACGCAATTTTCAGGTGGTGGCGCGCAGCGTCGTGGCCGACGAGCGCGCTGCGATCCAGGAAAAACTGATTGAGTTGTGCCGGTCGGCTCGACTGGTAGTGACCACGGGCGGGACGGGAATCGCTCCGCGCGACGTGACGCCGGAAGCTACAAGCGCGGTGTGCGATCGACTGGTGGAAGGGATCGCGGAGCAGATGCGATTCCAAGGAGTGCGCAAGACGCGTTTCGCTGCGCTAAGCCGCGCGGTATGCGGTGTCCGGGGAACAAGCCTGATCCTGAATCTGCCGGGCAGTCCGGCGGGAGCGGTCGAGTCGCTGGAGTCGGTGATGGATTTGCTGCCGCATGCGCTGGAGTTGATTGCAGGGCGGACAGGGCATGAGTAGCCGGGGCGCCGTTCGCTTCTCGCGTAAACTAATCTTACCTACTTGAACAAGATCAAACATTTTGTCCACGCTTACGGCGAGTGGATCAAGCACATTCTTGCGCCCCTGGGGCCGTGGGGGATGCTTGCGTTTGCGGCGGTGGATGGTTCGTTCATGGGCCTGCCGCTGGATCCGATTTTCGTGGGTTACGTTTACCACGATCGCTCGCGCTTCCTGCTGTATGTGCTGCTGGCCTCGGCTGGGTCGGCGCTCGGAAGCATCGTTCTCTACGTCATCGGGTTTACGGGCGGCGAGGTGCTGTTGCGCAAACGAATTTCGGCTGAGCGGTTCGAGAAGATTCACGCGTCCTTCGAGCACCATAAATTCTGGGAGCTGATGTTTCCGGCGATGTTGCCGCCGCCCGCGCCTTTCAAGATTGTGGTGCTGGCAGCGGCGGCGTTTGAGATGAATTTCGCGCATTTTCTGCTGGCGATATTTGCCGGACGGTTCGTGCGCTTTCTGATTGAGGCGCTGCTGACGATCTGGTTCGGTCCGCAGATTGTGATGCTGACGGTGAATCTTTTCGCTCACCACTTCGTCTGGATTCTGGTGGGGGTGGGAGTGCTGGTGGTGGGGTGGCTCGTCTGGCGGCGGGTGGAGCGTCAGCGTGCAAAAAATGAAAAAGCAGCGGGGAAGGATTCCGCGCTGCCCTCGAAAGAGACTCGATTGATCGGCTAGGCGGCTGCAGCTCCGTGGGGCTTGGAGCGGGCTACCACGGCGGCAATTGCGGGCAATCCGAACATAACTGCGGTGAAGAGCATGTCGCCGGCGATTCCACGGCGGAAGAACGGCAGGCCGGCGGCGTAGCAGGTCATCAGACCGGACAGAGTCATGGGATACATGTTCCAGCATGCCCAGACGGCGAAATTACTGGCCACGAAGAAAGAGACGGAACTGGCCAGCGCGGCTCCGCCGACCCGCAGCCAGCTCGTGTTTTCGCGCAGTTGGCTGCCGAGCCACAAGATCGCCGCATACCACGCCCAGGTCACGAAATGGTCCCAGGAGAATTGATAGGAGTACACGAATTTGGTGAGGATGACGTCTGAGGCGGCCAGCAGCGCCAAGGGCACCCATAGCTGTCGCCGTGGACCGCGCGCGCCAAAATAGAGCAGCGCCGCCGCTACCGGAGTAAAAGCCATAGGATGCGGCATGAACCGCACCGCGACTGCGAAGAGTACAAATACGTAAGCCAGCATAATCACCTCGTCAGGAGCCCATTAGGATTGTTGCGCGAGTAGATGCCGGCGGTCAAGCGACGGGTGAATTTAGGTGGTGGGGTCAGTCTCCTGTGGACGTTATACGAATACGATCGAGCCAATTCGCAACGTGCCAAATATCGATGCCCAGCCCTGAAGGGCGGCTGATTTCGGAAAACTTTCGGCATTGCTAAAGCGATGCCCTGATCCGAAGCTCAAGTCTTTGCGCAGCCTGTGTCCATCACCGGGTTTTCGTACTTGTGCCCCTGATTCCGAAGCGTTCATCCACTACTTGCAGATCGCGAGTCAGGAGCACCATCGCGCTGAGCATGGCACGCGCGTTCGATCCGGGATAGTCGTAGCGGAGATCGCGGAAGCGGACTGCGTAGGCGGCGCGGGCGTTGCCGATCGGGACGTTCGCGGTGACGGTGGCGGGATCGTTCTCAAGCAGTTCGATTTCTGTTATGGGATATTGGGCCCAACTCAGGTACACGCATCCGAGGTAGGTTTTCTTGGCAGCCAGAGTGACGGGCGTTTCTTCGGGCTTATAGCGAATCTGCATTTGGGCTTCGGGATCGACTTCGGGCGCGAGCGAATCGACGTCCATGGTGGCGAAGAAGTTGGCGGTTTCGGCGACTCCATACCAGCGGAACGGATTCGTCATGTAGGGATAGGCGGAAACGCGGAGCGGGTCGGCTGCCTGATAATTGCGCGACTCGAGCGCGGCTACGGCGCGGCGATGCTCGTAGTCGCATAGTCCCCAGTATGCGAGCACAGCGAGCAGAGCGAGAGTCGCGGCTAGTCTTCCAGTTGGCTTGGCGCGCGGGCCTTTGTCCCGGGCGCCGATCTCTTCGTTGATGAGCGAAAACAGTGCGGGGAGAATCAGGCCTAGCGTGAGAACGACCAGGAGGACGGGCTCGACGATGAAGACGATGTCCCAGGAATACCAGCGTTCGGAGAACGGCCAGAACGGACGCACTCCGTAGTTGTTGGTGAAGTCGAGGAGAAGGTGGCTGAGGCCGGCCAGGCAGGCATAGGCGAAGAGCAATCCCCAGCGCGGGGGAAGGTCGGGATTACGGGTTTTGCGGCCGCGCAGGCGCCAGAGGAGATAGATGAATGCCACGACCGCGGCGGCCACCAGCGGAACGCCCAGGAACGAATGAGTGAAGCCGCGGTGATGGTTCAAGCCGAACGCAGAGCCGCCAAAGCGGCTGAGGACGTCGAGGTCGGGGGCTTCGGCGGCCAGGGTTAACGTGGCGGTTGCCAGCGCAGTCTTGCGGTTGAGTCCGGCGCGTCCCATGGCGGCGCCGAATAAGAAATGAGCGACGGGTTCCAAGGGTTCTCCAGGTCAAGAGTGTAGTGCACTGCCGCGACGGCCAAGCCCGGTCTCTACGACTCGGTCAAGCGGGTACCACCAGGGACAGGGCATCGGGCTGCATCGTCATGCGGGCGGGCAAGCGGCCAAGTAGTTCGCCGTCGGCCTCGACGTAGACACGCTCTTCTTTATGCCCGTCGCTTTTCTCTGGCAACCGACAGACGACCTCCGAGCAGCTGACCAGATCGATGCCGTTGATATTCCATTGGCGGCCGAGCAGCGCTCCGGCTACATATTGCAGATAAGCGTTGCGGCTGGCGGTGCGGCACATGACGGCTCGCAGATCGCCGCAGTCGAGCGAAGCTCCGGGAACCAGTTCGCGCAGTATGTTTCCGAAAAAGCGGATCCTTACGACCAAGAGTTCAGTCAGCAAGGCGCGCTGGCGCAGACCGCTCCCATTTGCATATTCAACCTCGAAGCGGCGCATGCGATGAGTCGCCCACAACTGCCAGGCTTTGAGGTAGTAGGCGGTCATGCCCGAGCGATTCTTGAGTTCCGCCGTCAGTTTGTAGAAGAGGTGCGCGTCCACGCCAATTCCGGCAGCGACGGTGAAGTAGCGCGCGGCAGCTTTGCCGTTGAAATCCTCGTACTCAATTCGGCCGAGAGGGATACGGCGGACTCTGCCCGCGATGGCAACTTGAGCTGCGGCGCCAGGACGGAGGGGGATTCCGAGGTCGTGGGCGAGAGCGTTGGCGGTGCCGAAGGGGAGAATGGCGAGCGCGACCGGTGTGCCGGCTAATCCTTGAATCACATCGTGGATGGTGCCATCGCCCCCACAGGCAACAACAGTGTCACTGCCGGCGGCCACAGCGCAGCGGGCGTTGTCGGTCGCTTCCTGGCTGGAGCGGCAAACCGTAAGTTCGGTGCGGACGCCGCCCGATTGGAGAATGCCGATGGCATGGTTCAGTTCCCGGTCGCGCCGTGGGCGGCCAGAGTTGGGATTGAACAGAATCGTGGCTTTGTACATGCGTCGGCTAGCTCTGCTTTGAGTTTAGCGCAGGCCCCGCTCCCACGTGCCGAGGTTAGCAGGCTGAGGTTAGCAGGTGGTTGCTTCCGGAACCAAATCTGCACTATGCTTGCGCGCAAAGTTTTGGGGCGCCCTTTTAATCACAATTGATGTCCGGGGTACATGTTCAGGAGGTCTGTATGAAACTGCTGACGACTAGTTTGAAACCTGTCGCCCTCGCGATCGTTCTTAGTCTCACAATCATGGCTGCCGCTCAGGATCATGCCATGGGAGCGGCGAGGCCGGTCACGATGATGACGGGCCTGGGCGACTTGCATCATCCGGTTTCGACCAGGAACCGAAGCGCGCAGGAGTTCTTCAATCAGGGACTGCGCCTGATTTACGCGTTCAACCACGACGAGGCGGCGCGCTCATTTCAGAAAGCGGCGGAACTGGATCCCAAGCTGGCGATGGCTTACTGGGGGATTGCGGAAGCGGTGGGCCCGAACTACAACGATCCGGCGAGCGCAGACCGCTTCAAGCGGGCGCACGAGGCGATCCAGAAGGCGGTGGACCTGAGTGGCAATGCCTCGGACGCTGAACGCGGCTACATTTTGGCGATGGCGAAACGCTTTCCGGCGGACCCGAAGTCTGACTTGCGGAAGGCTGCGGAAGATTATCGCGATGCGATGCGGGAAGTGGTCAAGAACTATCCCGACGATCTCGACGCGGCGACGTTATTTGCGGAGTCGGGAATGAACCTGCATCCGTGGGGACTGTGGCATCAAGACGGGACGCCCCAGGAGGGCACGGAGGAGATTGTCGCCACGCTGGAATCGGTCATCAAGCGCGATCCCGACCACCTGGGTGCGCTCCATTACTACATTCACGCCGTCGAAGCGTCGAATTCTCCGGAACGGGCGTTGGCGGCGGCGAATCGGTTGGCTGCGCAGGCGCCGGCTGCGGGACACATCGTGCATATGCCGGCGCACATTTACATTCGCACCGGAGATTATGCGGCGGCGGTGAAAACCAACCAAGAAGCGGCGGCGGCCGATCGAGCGTACCTCAAGAGCAGCGGTGCGCAGGGCATTTACCCGATGATGTACTATAGCCACAATCTGCATTTCATCGCCATGTGCTCGGCCATGATAGGAGACTACGCGGAAGCGCACAAAGCGGCGGAAATGCTCGCGGACCATGTGGGGCCGGCGGTGAAGGATATGCCAGCGCTAGAGGGATTCATGACGATCCCCATGGCTGTGAATGTGCGTTTTCACAAGTGGGACGAAATTCTCGCGATGAAGGCTCCCGATGCGGAGATGAAGACCACGACTGGCTTCTGGCACTTTGCGCGCGGTATGGCGCTGGCGGGAAAAGGCAGGATCAGCGAGGCGGAAGCAGAATATAAGATCGTAGCCGAGGCCGAGAAAGCGACGCCGCCGGATGTGGTTTTCCAGATGCCTATCAATAACAAGACCAAAGACATTCTGAAGATTGCGGAAAACGTTCTGGGGGCGCAGGTGGCGCTGGCGAAAAAAGATAACGCGGCCGCTGCGGGTATGCTACGCGACGCGGTCGCGGTGCAGGATACGCTGAAGTACGACGAGCCTCAGGATTGGTTCTTCCCGGTACGGGAGTCGCTCGGGGGAGTGCTACTGATGAGCGGGGATGCCAAAGGAGCGGAGCAGGTGTTCCGGGATGACCTGGCGAAGACTCCTCGAAACCCACGGTCGTTGTTTGGATTGCATCGGGCGCTGCAGGCGCAGGATCGAAATTCCGATGCCTGGTTCGTGGAGCAGGAGTTTCGCAAGGCGTGGAAGGGTGGAGAGGGCGAGTTGAAAGTGGAGGATCTGGTGTAAAACTCCCTGCTGCTCTGACAACTACAACAATTTGTCATCCTGAGCGAAGCGAAGGACCCGCTTTTTGCCGCGCGAGCAACACCCTTCATGAATTGTCATCCCGAGCGAAGCGAGGGATCTGCATCTTGCGGCGAACTGCCGATCCCTCGCTTCGCTCGGGATGACAAATTCTTATTGCGGGCGGATCGTTTATCAACGCGCCGATGCTGGTGGTTTCTCCCTCTCGATGAAATAGACGCAGTGGACGAGGCCGCGCCAGTTCACTTCTTTCCAGACGGTCATCCCGGTGCGCTCGGCAACGCGGCGTGAGGGCAGATTCTCGGGGCGAATCAGGGAAATCAGGCGGTCAGTTTTCAGGTGCGCGAATGCCCAGTCGCGGCACGCGATGGCGGCTTCGGTCGCGAGACCCTGTCCCCAGAAGTCGCGGCGCAAGTGGTATCCGATTTCGTAGAGCGGCTCGCCTTCGACCTGCTGCAGGATGATGCCGCAGTCGCCGATCATTTTATGAACCTCGGAACCTTGAACCTCGGAACCTTGGACCTTGGCGTCCTGCATCTTCGTCAACTCCATAGCCCAGAGGCCGACGCCGTCATCCTGGTAGCGCTGGCGGTTGCGTTCAATCCATTGTTCGACTCCAGCGCGATCGTAGGGCGCGGGGTAGTAGCGCATGGTTTCGGGATCGGAGATGACCAAGCCGAGAGCGTCAGCGTCTTGCGGGTTGAACTCGCGCAGCAGGAGGCGGGGAGTTTGGAGGATCGTCATCTTCGATTCTTGCTGTGGAATTAACAACTTGTTACGGTCATTGTTGGAATCGCGATTTTGCGACAGTGAGGTTGGCACGGCTCTTCAGCTGCAAGCTGTGACGGTGGATACAGGCTTGGTAGTTCTGCTTTGCTCCGCCACCGTGCGAGGCTGCATTGGAACTCGCTGCCCGGCTGTTAGACAGCAGGTTAGCCCCAGTAAATGAGTAAAAATTGTTGCACACTTTAAACTCGTATTTCGTAGTTCAACCGGAAATCGCATACTATCATGAGCGATAAACCGCGTAGTTGCAGTATTTTCCAGACTCTCGGTATGTTGCTAATGTTGGCTTCCCAATTGCTGAATGTAGCTTGCGCTCCGTGCTGGAATGCGTCGGCAGGTGAAGCGGAAAGTTAGAAAGGGAGATTTTATGGGTAGGGTAGGTGTCTATGTGCTGGCGATTGCTGCTGGTTGCTTTCTCCTACTTTCTCCGGGCGACGCCCGCGCCGACAGTTTGACCGGATCCGTCGGTATCACCTGGCTCTACCCGAATACGTTCACGACGTACGCGACTGATACCATCGGAGTCGGCTCCTCTCTGACCTGTCCAGGCGCTTCCCCCATCTGCGTAGGGTATTCCGAGTCTGGTGGAAATCAGACATTCAGCGTGGGGTCTTCCGCCATTTCTTACACATCTTCCGGGTCGTCGTCCAGCGGTTACAGCACTGGTTCATTTAATGGCTTCGATTTCACCGGGCTGACGTTCACCAGTGGATCCTTGACCGGCTTCAGCCTGACGACAAACATAGCAGGATTGAACAGTTTGGACGTGACATTCGGCTCGTCGTTCATCGAAATTAATTTGCAAGGGCTTCCTGCGAATGGCTATTTCACGCTCGATTTGAATCCGAGCTCCGGAACCACAGTTCCGGAACCGTCGTCCCTGGTGCTGCTGGGTACCGGCTTGCTTTCCTTGGTTGGTTTCATGCGCAGGAAGGCAATGGCTTAGTTTCTGGTCTCTAGCATTCATCTCAGCCGCATCGCCCCCCGAGCAGTTCTGACGGGGGGTTTGCTTTTTAGGGGAGTGGCAACTAGAGATACCTGATGGGAACGGACATGATCTTACACATGTACGATGATTGAGGACTGGACATAATCGCTAACCAACAAGGAACCACCCATTCCCATATACCGGACCTTCAATGATTGGGTTCTCGACTTCGATGGCGAGCAGGTCGCCAAGGCTCTCCCTCAATTAGACAGAACGTGAGGCAAATACTTTCCTGCCAGGAAACATCGTTCTCAGTTGTCGTAAACAGTGATTTCGCTAATGACTTGGCTGTTGGTGAAATGGCGTTTTGGCAGCCTTGCCCTTGCGCAGCGGCGCGCAGACAATGCGATCGTCTACGCGGCCTGCGCCAACGCTTTGTACTCGCCATCGGATTGCGTGGGCAGCAGCACCCAGAGCGTGTAGATGCCGAGTGCAGTACCTAGCGGGACGCTTAACAGTGCCACGAAGCCCACTACCAGGGCAAAAATTCGCGCCCACTTCTGACGCTGCAGCAAGCCCCAACCGGCGATGAAGTCGGCTGCGGCTTTCATCAGGATTAACCATCCGACGAAGCTAAGAAGAGGCCGCAGCCAGACCGTGACCTCGGGAGGTGGGCCGTTGGGAACATGGATCACGTGGCCGAAGATCGTCTGCGCGACAATGATCACGACCACTCCAGCAACCACGTGCAGCGCCGAGTATGCCATCCAGAGAATACCCACCAGCCGGACATGTTCGCGAACCCGGCTATGCCGAAGCTCGATGAGCCCAAGTACGGTTTTGCCGCAGCGTCCGCAGCGTGGCTCTCCCGATTGCAACTGCGCACCACATTGATCGCAAAACATTTGCTTTTCCTCTCCTCCCCGAGCTCACGCTTTCAATAAACAGTGGTGTACCGATGCAAGCACTCAACAGTTCCGACCAGTTCTCAGTTCTCAGTCGCCCAACACGGAACTGAGAACTTATTCTCAAAACGAAAAGGCCACCCGGCAACTTGGGCGGCCTTTTCTTTCAAGGGAGAATAGTTCCAACGGAGGTTTAGCCCATCAGAACTTTCTGCGGGAATCTTATGAGTCTCAAAAGCGCAGTGTCAAGTAAAATTTATTGTTTAAATAGTCTTATTTTCAATAACTTACACAATACGTCCACAAGTCAGCAAACGGGATCAAAATAAGGCAAAATTCTCTCTTTTCGACGCTAACAACATTCGATTGAGTGACTTACCGCTCCCGGGGCACCCGCCGGGGGTCCTCTTCCAGGTGCAGAGAGATGATTTCCATCGCCTCCCGGCGGTCAAACACGGAGTCGGGAAAAAATCGCTTCACGACGATCCGCAAACCGCCAAATGCGATCCCCGCAACCAGCGCCAGGCCGACCACAATTCCACAGAGAACGATCGCGTTGAACAGAAAGTTTGCCAGATTGTCTTTCTTGCTCACGTAAGTGTTTTCATTCCAGGTGACATCCACGTCGTAGCTGATCGACGACATCAGCGATCGCGCTTCGCTTTTTGAAAGCGGACCCGCCGCGATCACGATGATGGGGCCGGTGCGTGTGTCGAAGAACGGTCCCACATCGACCATAGACGCAACCCCCGGCTGCTGCTCGGTGACCCGGTGCGAGACATCGGCCGAGGCCTCAATCTGACGCAGTCGTTCGGCGGCAATCTGCGGCGTCGGATATTCGATGAGCGTGAGCGTGGCATCGCCCGCGGCCGCCGCATACTTGCCCATGACTACTTCCGCGCCCGACTTGAAATCCACCATCGAACCCGGCAGCGGCGATCCGACTCGATCAAGCGTGACCGGACCCAGAATGTACTTCGTCGTGTTCTTCTCGATACCCTTCTGGAAAGCGCGTTTCGGAAGATACGTGGGCAGCAAAGGCGGTTTGCCCCGGTTGCCCTGGGCTTGCGGCAGCAGTCCGGCAAGTTCGCGCAGTTGCGCCGCCGACATCACGCTCATTCTGTCGAACACCGCATCCACCAGCACGTTCCCCTGATAGAACAGCACGCGGTTATTCAGAAAAGCCGCCTGACCGCCAATTTGTTCCTCCCCCATCTCGTCAGAATAGTAATAAGTGAAGGCGCCATAAGCGCCGCTGGCATCTTCAAATACCGCGGCTCTGATCACGAGGTTGCGGCCGTCGTCGCGAGTGTAAGCGGCCTTCTCCAAACGCACGAAGCCGTATTCCTTCAAGACGGGCGCATTCACCGCATCCGCGGCGGCGGGATCGTCACTCCTGGCAACAGCGCCTTTCACCTGCCAGCCAGCAAACTCGGTGGGAAGAATTGGGGCCGCAGAAACAGGGTTTGCAGAGGCTGAAGCCGGCGTAGGCGGCTCAGCGGCAAAGCCAGCGCCACAAAGAAATATGCAGACAACGGAGAGTAATCGCAAGAATTTCATTCGAAAAAAGCACACTTCTGCTACCAGTTTAGACTACCGGCAGGCCGGGAAAGTTTCCACCCGGGCGGTTTAGCTCGTGGAGCGACGGGCGTCCTCGCCCGTCCACATTGAAGCTGCATAAGCGCTAAACTTAGCGAACGCGGCCGTCCCGCATGGTACCGCGCACAGGTCAGCAGGAGCATAGCGTGAAAGCAGCTTGGAAGCGCCACATGCGAATGTTTATGAATATCTGGCCACCGTTTCTGGGCGCGGGAATCCGCGTAAGGCGACTCGGATCCGACTGGACAGAGATTGATGTAGAGATGAAGCTTCATTGGTGGAACCGAAATTACGTTGGCACTCACTACGGAGGTTCGCTGTACTCCATGGCGGATCCGTTCTTTATGGTCATGCTGATTCAGAATTTGGGGAAGGATTACATTGTCTGGGACAAGTCGGCGAGCATCCGCTTCAAAAAGCCGGGACGCGGAACAGTTTCCGCCAGTTTCCGGCTGTCCCAAGAGCAGATCCGCGAAATCAAGCAAGCCCTGAATACCCATGAAAATGAGAAGATCGAGCGAACGTTCACCGTCGAGGTCAAGGACGAATCCGGGAGTGTCATTGCCGAGGTCGAGAAGTTGCTGCACGTCCGACAGGAAAGACCAAACTTCAAGCTGACCTACAAGTCCATCGGATTGGCATTCCTGGGATGTTTGCTACGCGCAGACTTATTGCCCGGCGTCCAAACTCTCTCAAAGGTGCGCCGCGTGAAGCAAGCCGGCGCTGCTTCATTGCCCTTCGGGCTTGTCGATCTTGCTCGCCACTTTCACTCCGCTTAAGCCGCTGACGTACTTGGAGACACCTCGATAGAGCGACTCGGCAATGCGCTGCCGGTGCTCGGAGGTTTCGAGTTTGCGCTCGTCGGTCGGATTCGACACAAACGAAATCTCGGCCAGAATCGAAGGCATATTCGCGCCGATCAGCACAATGAACGGCGCCTTCTTGATCCCGCGATTGCGGATGCCGGCGTTCTCCAGTGCCAGCCCTCCGTAGAGCGATTCCTGGACGTCGCCGGCGAACTCGCGCGATTCGTCGATTTTGTCTTTCAGCGCAATCTTCTTCACTAGATCCTGCAGTTCGTGTATCGACTTCTCCGACACCGCGTTTTCGCGCGCGGCAACTTCCAGCGCTTCCGGCGACGAGGTGAAATTCAGGTAGTAGGTTTCGACGCCGCGCGCATCGGAATCGCGGCTCGAGTTGGCGTGGATCGAGATGAACAAATCCGCCCGCTCCCGGTTCGCAATCGCGGTGCGGGTTTCGAGGGGAATGAAGGTGTCGTCCTGGCGTGTATAAACAACTTCGGCGCCGAGCCGGGTGTCGAGCAAACGGCCGAGGCGCTTGGCCACGTCGAGCACCAAGTCCTTCTCGCACAGGCCATCGGGACCGATGGTGCCGGTGTCATGGCCACCGTGGCCCGCGTCAATGACGATCTTGCCAATCTTCAGGCCGAGAGCGCGAGTCAAAGAGCGGTCGCCAGCGGCGGTGGGACGCGCTTCGCGGGTCTCAGGACGAAGATCCGCGGTGTCGGGAGCGGCCGCCGCTGCGGATGAACGAGACTTTTTCCGGCGCAGAGAAGAAGAAGATGATGATGATGATGATGATGATGATGATGATGATGATGATAATAATGGCGAAGGCGAATCCGATTTCGCCGGCTTCGCTTCGTCTCTGCCGGAGATGTTGGCGGCCTGGCCCGGCGTCACTTCGGGGCGGAGTTTTCCGTGCTCAAGCGCGGCGACCGTCGACGGCGCTCTGTCGTCCGCCCCCCCGCCGTCCGGTTGAACGATCGTCTTCGGGATTCTGCGGTTCGATCCTTTGACGGCAACCGTGGTCTTGGTCACTCGATTGCCGCTCGATGGTTTCGCCGAGCCGGACGATGTGGAATCCCCGCTGCCATCCTCAGCGGGTAAATCGGTTTCGACCGGCCCCCGTTTCGTAGAACCAGCCGCATCTTTATCGGAGTCCTGCTGCCCTCTATGCCCGTCAGATTTCCCGTCTCCGCGCGACGACGCTGCCGCCTCGCTGGAATCATCGTCCGATTCCTGGGAAGCCGTCGTGGCCGTCTCCGGCTTAGCAATCACCGTCGCCCGGTTCTGTTTCCCGTGGTTGTCCTTTCCGTGGATATCAATGATGAGCCGGTACGGATCCGGCAGCAGGAAAGCGTCATAGCTTGCGAGGTCATCCACTTCCAGCACAATCCGCGTGCGCCCTGGCTGAAATTCGGCAACGCGAATTTTCTTCAGGAAGCCATCGTCGACGTCGAAGGTCTTGCCCACCAGGGTCGAAGCCAGTTTGGTATCGTGCAGGTCGAAGAAAATGCGGTCTGGATGCGAGATCCGCTGCGAACCGAACTTCACTTCCTGCTCGACGTCAATGGCGACGCGCGTGTAGTCGGGAGTGGACCAGTGGCGAACCCCGGTAACGCGAGGCAACGCGCTGCGACGGGCGCTAGCGTCATTTGCGGATGCGGCAGAGTCGTCGGCGTTGGCGCTGGCGACATTGCCGGCACTGACGGTGGAAGACCCCCGCCTGCGCGCCGCCTTTTCGGCCGAGTGTTCCATTTCGTCGGCCGCAGCATCGATTTCCTTCACCGCCGCGCGGGCATCATCGGCTAGGCGGTTGCGCGGGTAGCGATGAAGAAAGTCTTCGAACGTCGTGCGCGCCTCTTCCGGATCGTTGAGATCGTCCTTGTAGATCTCGCCGATCGTGAAAAGGGCATCGAAGCGGTATTTGCTGCCGGGATATTCCTTGCGCAGGAAGCGGTACTGTTCGACGGCGCCGCGCAGAATCTTGTTGTCGTCAAAGCGCCGGCCCATCTCGACCATAAGTTCGGCCGTCGCCACCACGCTCGGGTCCGCCTTCGATGAGGCGGGAGAGCCGAAGTAGACGCGGCGGTACGAGTCGATCGCACGCTGGTATTCGCGCCGAGTACGCTCTCCAGCGGGACGGCCATTGAGAGCCTCCCGCATGCGTTCCGCTTTGCTGAATTGCTGCCGGGCCCAGGCGTCGTTGTGGCGGACGCGCGCCGATGCGGAAGCCAGCGGCAGCAGCACGAGCAACAACGCTGCGCCGAGGCGAAAGGCGCGGCCGCCTCGAATTAGGGTCGTAGAAGCCTGGGTCTTCACTTGCCGATTCCGTACCTACTGGTTGCGTTAACAGGCTGCGGAAGAACTCCGGTTTCGTATCAGGGTATCGCTTTAGCGATACCGCAAGTTCTTCTAAATTAGATGCCTCTTTAGGGGCTGGGCATCGAAAATCGACTTTTTCCGCAGTCTCCTTACTTTCACGACGCTCCCGCTACCACGGGAAACAGGTTATTCCGTATTGTTGATGTACAGCACGCCCCGAGCATCCCGCTGCACGTGGACTGGCTCGTGCACCGGGTTGCCAAAAATGGGTTCGCTGCCGCCGTTGTACAAGTTCGTGATCCGGCGAACGTAGTTCTGCGTTTCCCTGAAATGCGGAATGCCCGCACTCCGCGCCACCGCCCCCGAACCAGCGTTATAGGCGGCCAGACTGAGGCCGACGTCGCCGCCATAGCTGTCCAACAGTTTCCTTAGATGTCTAACCCCGGCATCCACGTTTTGTTGCGGATCAAAAGGATTGGAAACATTAAGCGAACGGGCGGTCGAAGGCATCAACTGCATCAGCCCCATCGCGCCCTTGCGCGACACCGCATTGGGGTTGAAATTCGATTCCACCTTGACCACCGACCGCACCAGGCTCGGATCCACGTTGTGCCGGGCGGCCGCCTCGTCAATCGCGGCGTCGATATCCTGCGCCGTAAAACCACGGTTGAGAGTCTCGTAAGTCTGCGCTCTGCCATCGAGATAGGTGTTGACTTCCGAAGCCGCCGAGCGCGCCGCCCGCATTACAGCTCCGCTGGTCGGAACCGGCTTGAAACGATGTTCGGTCACACTCCAATAAACCAGCCGAGACCGTGCAGGCATAGAAGCCTCCGCCTTCGAACCCGCGGAAGGCCCGTCCCCGTTAACATAGATCGTGCGGCCAGATTCGTCGGTGGTTGAAATAATAGTTCCCGATTGCGCGCGCGCCGTCGTCGTCGAAAAGAGCATAGAAAGAAAGGAGATCGCGGTTAAGCTGGTCATCAGCGCGATTTGCAGGCGCTTTCGCATAGAGTTCCAAATCGGCCCAAAAAAGCACACTTGCTCTAGGGCCCACCCTACCCGCGAACCTGCCGAAGAATCCAGAACCAGAGTACCGTGATTATAGGTTGCGCCGGGGACAGGGGCAATCTATCCGAAGGGCGTAGAACCACTGAAGTAATCTGCGTAAGTGACTGAAAGGACTTCATTTTGTTAAGAATTCTGCGTCCTGGAAGAGCGCGTGCGACAGCTGGACTTCTCGAATCGGCTAACAGGGGAACAGAACTCAGGAATCCAGCCCCGGAGGGGCGAACCAGCTTAGCCCAGCGGTTCAGCGCTGGGAAAATTGGAGTAAATGATTCGAGTCTCAGAGGAACGGCCCAGTTTCCATGCACGCTCTTTGAGGCCCCTGCGCGCTGCGTCACAAGTAAGATTGCAGAAGTGAAGCCCATGGCCGGATTTGAGCAATTACGATCCGAGACCTCCGAGGTCGACGTGAATTCAGAAGCCCTACGCAAGCTGTTCGAGCAGGTTCGAAAGAAACGCCTATCACCCGACGATGCCGTCGAGCGCCTCCGCCACCTGCCCTTCGAGGACCTCGGTTTCGCCAAGGTTGACCATCATCGTGCCGTGCGCCAGGGTATGCCCGAGGTGATTTTTGCCCAGGGCAAAACGCCCAGCCAGGTTGCCGGCATCTTCCGCCGCCTCGCGGCTCACGGCGGCAACGTGCTGGCGACGCGAGCCACCGAGGAACAGTACGCCGCCGTCGCCGCCACTGTGGACCTAGCAGAGTATCGTCCGGTGGCGCGGGCCATCGTGCTCAAGCGCGATCGCAAGAAGCGAGGCAAGGGCGTGATCGTGGTCGTGTCCGCGGGAACCAGCGACATCCCGGTCGCCGAAGAAGCAGTCGTCACCGCGGAATTGATGGGGAACAACGTTCAGCATATCTATGACGTAGGAGTCGCGGGGATTCACCGCCTACTAGCTCATCGCGAGGCGCTAGCCGAAGCGCGCGTAATCATAGTCTGCGCTGGAATGGAAGGCGCGCTGCCCAGTGTAGTCGGCGGCCTGGTAGGAGTCCCGGTGATTGCCGTCCCGACCAGCGTAGGTTACGGTGCAGCCTTCGAGGGCCTGGCCGCTTTGCTCGGAATGATGAACTCCTGCGCCTCCAACGTCAGCGTAGTAAACATTGATAACGGATTCGGTGCAGGCTACGTCGCCTCGCTCATCAACCGCCGCTGATTTTGTGGCCAATGATCCACCTCTACCAACTGGTAAACAGCACCGGACTTGGGGCCCGAATCAAGGCAGAAGTGAAGCACGTTTGCGAGATCTGCCGAGCGAAACAACCGAGCGATCGCAATCCCGCCGTCTTCTGCTGCTACAATTTCTAGTTCGCCATCCTGCCCAGACGCCGCAAGCCGCGTCTCTACAAATGAGGTGTCTTCATGCCGGAAACTCTGCAGCTTTCGAATCCCACGCCACTCACCACTCTTACCGAAGACGAGATTCTGTTCCGCGACAACGTTCGCCAGTTTGCCGACGACAAAATTCGTCCGCTGGCAAAAGAAATGGACGAAAAGGCAGTCTTCGATCACGGCCTGATCGATGAGTTCTTTCAGCTCGGACTAATGGGTATCGAAATCCCGGAGCAGTACGGCGGGGCGGGCGGCAAGTTTTTTGAGGCGATCCTGGCAGTGGAAGAACTTTCGCGGGCCGACGCTTCCGCTGGTGTAATCGTGGACGTGCAGAACACACTGGTAGCAAATGCGATTTTGCGCTGGGCCAATGCAGATCAGAAGAAGCGTTACCTGCCGAAGATAGCGGCGGACACGGTCGGCGCATACGCGCTGAGCGAGGCGGGATCGGGATCGGACGCGTTTGCGCTGCGAACGAAAGCTGAGCTCAAAGGGAGTGATTTTATTCTCAATGGACGCAAGCTCTGGATCACGAATAGCAAAGAGGCTGGATTGTTCATTCTGTTCGCCACCGTGGATGCGACGAAGGGCTACAAGGGGATCACGGCGTTTCTGATCGAGAAAAACTTCCCCGGTTTCACCGTGGGCAAAAAGGAAGACAAGCTGGGGATTCGGGCTTCGTCAACCTGCGAACTGGTTCTGGAAGATTGCCGCGTGCCCAAGGAGAACGTGTTCGGCGAGGTTGGCAAAGGATACAAGATCGCGATCGAGACGCTGAACGAAGGCCGCATCGGAATTGGTGCGCAGATGCTGGGCGTGGCGCGCGGCGCGTTGGAATGCGCCGCCAAATATGCGCAGGAGCGCACGCAATTCGGCAAGCCGATTTCGGAATTTCAGGGGATTCAGTTCCAGATCGCGCAGATGGCCACCGAGATCGAAGCGGCGCGGCTGATGGTTTATAACGCAGCCCGTATGAAAGATGCCGGCGTAAATTTCGTGAAAGAAGCCGCCATGACCAAGCTCTTCACGTCGCAGGTGGCCGAGCGTGTGACGTCGCTGGCAATCGAAGTCTACGGTGGATACGGTTTTACAAAAGATTATCCGGTAGAAAAATATTGGCGCGATGCGAAGATCGGAAAAATCTATGAGGGCACGTCGAACATGCAGCTGGCAACGATCGCGAAGTTGGTGATGTCCAAGTAAAAGCGATAACCACAGAGGGCACGGGAGAGCGCAGAGGGAAAATCATTAGACAAGGAAGACGCATGGCCACCTTTTCTCCAGATGCGCTCGCCGCGACGGCTGTTGACTTGGAAAACGCCGGCGCGGAGCCGATTTCTCGCGAAGCGGCTTGTCGGCTGCTGCGATCGGACGACGACATGCTGCCTTCCCTGCTCTCGGCGGCGCAACTTGCCCGCGCGAGATTTAAGCCGGGAATCATCACGTATTCGCGCAAGGTGTTTCTTCCCCTGACAAATCTTTGCCGCGACTACTGCGGCTACTGCACGTTCCGGCGCGATCCCGGCGAGCCCGGTGCCCACACCATGGCTCCGGACGAAGTGATGGAAGTCGTGCGCGCGGGAGAGCGCATGGGATGTACCGAGGCGTTGTTCAGCTTGGGAGACAGGCCGGAGCTGCTTTTTCTCGAGATGCGCGATACGCTGCGGCGCTTCGGATACAAATCGACGCTGCATTATCTGGAAGCGATGTGTGAGAAGGTGCTTCGCGAATCGAGCCTGCTTCCGCATCCCAATCCCGGACTGATGAGCGCGGAATGGCTGGAACGGCTGTCCCGCGTCGCTCCCAGCATAGGGCTCATGCTGGAAACGACCAGTGCGCGACTACTCGCGAAAAATGCCGCGCATGACAACGCTCCCGACAAGGAACCGGCGAAGCGCCTGCGTGTAATTGAAGATGCGGGACGGCGGAAAATTCCTTTTACCACGGGAATTCTGATTGGAATTGGCGAGACGCCGGAAGAGCGCGTGGCTGCGCTGATCGCGATCCGCGAGCTGCACGAAAGATATGGGCACATTCAGGAAGTAATCGTGCAAAACTTCCGCGCCAAGAGTGGCACGCCGATGGCCCACTGGCCGGAGCCGGACCGCGGGGAAATGCTGCGCACGCTGGCCGTGGCGCGCCTGCTGATGCCGGAGATGAATATTCAGGCGCCGCCGAATCTCTCCGATCCGCACTATGCCGATCTGCTCGAGGGCGGCATCAATGACTGGGGCGGAGTTTCGCCGCTGACGCCGGATTTCATCAATCCGGAAAAGCCGTGGCCGCATCTGGAAGAATTGCGACAGCATACCGAAGCGAAAGGATTTGAGTTGCGCCAGAGGTTGCCGGTTTATCCAGAGTTCGCAAAACAGTTCGCGGAACAAGCAGCGGCATCAAGCGATTTGCTGGCCGAGCGCCTGACCGCCGCCGCAGACGCTGAGGGCTACGCTAGGAGGGCGGCATGATCACGGTTCTGACCGGCGGCACGGGCGGCGCCAAGTTCGTAGATGGACTTCGGCAGATCGTTCGTCCGGAAGAATTGACGATCATCGTGAATACCGGCGACGACTTGCTGTGGTGGGGCTTGTACGTTTCGCCCGATCTCGATTCCATCACTTACATGCTGGCAGGGAAACTGAGCCAGGAGCGTGGCTGGGGCGTGAAGGGCGACACTTTCTTTTGCCTGAACGCCATGGCGCAACTGGGACAACCGATTTGGTTTCATGCCGGCGATCGCGATCTGGCCACGCACATTTTTCGCTCGAAGCTGCTGGCTGACGGCAAGACGCTCAGTGAAACCACGTCCGAGATCGCGACCAGGCTTGGAATCAAGACACGCATCCTGCCGATGAGCAATTCGCGCGTGGAGACGCGGGTTCTGACTCCGATGGGAGACCTGAGCTTTGAAGAATATTTCGTCCAGCGCTGGTATCAGGATCCCGTGGAATCGGTTCGGTTCGCCGGCGCCTCCGATGCGGAACCCGCGCCGGCAGTGATCGAAGCCATCCGCTCGGCAGATCTTGTGCTACTGGCGCCGAGTAGTCCAGTAACCAGCATCGCGCCGATTCTCGCCGTGCCGGGAATTCGCGAAGCGCTGCGCGAAAGCCGCGCCCGCATTGCGGCCGTGAGCCCGATTGTGGGAGGAGCCGCGGTCTCGGGGCCCGCAGGAATACTCATGGCGGCGCAAGGCTTCGCCGTTTCGATTGCCGGGGTTGCCGACTTCTATCGCGACTTCCTGGATTTGCTGGTGGTCGATTCCGAGGATGCCGCGGCTGCCGAAGAATTGCGCAAGACTGGCATGCGTGTGCATTGTACCCCGACCATCATGCGCAAGAATGAGGACAGAGTCGCGCTGGCAAAGAGCGTTCTGGACGCGGCGATGCAACCTCCGTCCGCTCCGGCCGAGGTGGAGCGGCCATGATTCTGGTCCCGGTGAAAAACCTCGCCGACGCCAAGCAGCGGCTATCACCTATTTTGAGTCCGGAAGAACGTTTCGCGCTGGCGCAGGCGATGTGCGAGGACGTGCTGCAAGCGCTGGCGCACTGGCAAGGCCGGCCTGCCGTTGCGGTGGTGACGAGTGATTCATTTGCGTGCGGATTGGCGGCGCGTTTCAATTTCGAGGTCGTTGCCGACGACAACTCCGGAGAGACCCGTGCCATTGAGATGGCAACGGCGATATGCACTGAGCGTGGAGCGGGCAGCACCCTGGTGGTTCCGGCAGATATTCCTTTGATCGATAGTTCGGAACTGCAGAAGATCGTGGATTGCGCTCCTCCCGGTGGTGCGGTGCTGGTGCCGGACGCGGCGGGGCGCGGCACGAATGCAGCCTGGCGGTCCCCGGGTGATTTGTTCCCACTTCGCTTCGGGAACGACAGTTTCCTGCCGCACCTGGCTGCGGCCAAGGCAACGGGCCTGCCTTGTGTTGTGCTCAAACTGCCGGGGATTGCGCGGGATGTCGATCGTCCCGAAGATCTTCGCGAACTGGCGGCTGTCCGTGGAGAACGGCAATCGCAGAAGTTAGTGCGAAGCTGGAACCTCGGCAGCCGGAATCAGGCCTAACATGGTCAGGTCCACCGTGGGGTCCAGCATCGGTAAGCGCGAAGCTGGGGAAGTACGCATTCTTCCGGTCGCCGTCAGTGGAGAAATCCGCGCCGGCGAATCGCTGTGCGCGAGGCTGTTGGCGGCGGCACGAAGCTTGGGACTGCGCTTTCAGGACGGCGACATCCTGATCGTGAAGCACAAGGTTGTTTCGAAGGCGGAAGGCGCGTTGGTCGCGCTGGATGAGATTCGGCCCTCGGCGGCTTCGCGAGCCTGGGCTCGACGCTACGGGCTTGATGCACGCGTCAGTGAATTGGCGGTACGTGAGAGTCGTCGAATCGTGCGGCGAAAGCGCGGTGTGCTGATCACCGAGACCAAACACGGGTTCGTTTGCGCGAACAGTGGCGTGGATGTTTCGAACGTGGATGGTGGGCGGCACGCGGTGCTGTTGCCGGTGGATCCGGATGGTTCCGCGGCAAGGTTGCGGCGGGAGTTGAAGAAGCAGCTTGGGATCGAAATCGCGGTCATCGTCAGCGATAGTTTCGGACGTCCGTGGCGGGAAGGCCTGACGGAAGTGGCGATCGGCGCCGCTGGGATACGGCCTCTGCTCGACTACCGCGGACGCCGCGATCCGCACGGCTACTCGCTGCACGCGACGGTGGACGCGGTAGCGGACGAACTGGCTTGCGCGGCGGGACTGGTCTGCGGCAAGCTGGCAGGCACTCCCGCGTGCATCATTCGCGGATATTCCTATCACCGCGAAGGCCGCCGAGGAAGCGGTGGGGCGCGGGCACTGATCCGGCCCGCGCAGAACGATCTTTTTCGATAAGAGCTTTTCGATAGGAGAATGTTATGGCCTGGCAGGCTTCAGAACTCGAGCAATTCCCAGCGCTGACTTGGGACCAGATCGCGCCACAAGCTTCCGTGGCAATTCGTAACGCCTTGGAGCGCGTGCTGGAAACGCAAGATGGCGCATGTCTGAGGGACGAGGAGTGCTACGCCTTGGCGAACTGCGACGGGGCAAACTGTAATGGTGCGGACTTATTCGCCTTGCTGGTAGCCGCAGATACTCTTCGACGCGACCTGGTCGGCAACATCGTCAGCTACGTGGTCAACCGCAATATCAATTTCACGAACGTCTGTTTCGTGGGGTGCAAATTTTGTGCGTTCAGCCGCGGGCCGCGGGAAGCCGACACCTATTTTCATTCGCTGGAAGACATGGGGCGCAAAAGTAAAGAAGCGTGGGAACTGGGCGCCACCGAAGTCTGCATTCAAGGCGGGCTGCCGCGCGATCTGCCGCCGTTTTACTACCGCGACATTCTGCGAGCCGTCAAGAATGCTGTGCCGAGTATGCACATCCATGCGTTTTCTCCGATGGAAATTGTGTACGGCGTGGAACTGACCGGCATGAAGCTGGCCGACTATCTTATGATGCTGCGCGATAACGGACTGGACACGCTGCCGGGCACGGCCGCCGAGATTCTGGATGACGACGTGCGTTATGTATTGTCGCGCAACAAACTTTCGTCAGCCGGATGGCAAGAGGTGATTCGCACGGCGCACGCGTGTGGAATCCCGAGCACTTCGACGCTGATGTATGGGCACAGGGAAACACCTGACCACTGGGTACGGCAGTTGTCCTTGTTCCGGCAGATTCAGGCTGAGACCGGCGGCTTCACCGAGTTCGTGCCGCTTGGCTTTGTGCACCAGAACACGCTTCTCTTCCAGCAAGGCCTCGCGCGCACGGGACCGACGCTCGCCGAGCACCTCAAGATTCACGCGCTCGCCAGAATTCTGCTCGCGGGCTCGATTCATAACATCCAGGTCTCGTGGGTAAAGCTGAACCGCAAACTTTCGCAGCTTTGCCTGCACGCCGGAGCCAACGACTACGGCGGGACGCTGATGGAAGAAAACATTTCGCGAGAGGCTGGAGCGACCGCGGGCGAGTACACCAGTCCAGAAGATTTTCAGGCGTTGATTCTGGAGATCGGGCGCATTCCGGCAGAGCGCAATACAAAATATTCGCGCATGAAAATCAAGCTGCCCGTGGAATCGGTTTCTTCCGAATTGGCGCTGGCTTCGGAGTTCGCATGAGCCGCGCCATCGCCGTCATCGGGGGCACTGGCCCGGCTGGTACAGGGTTGGCGTTGCGCTGGGCGCGCGCGGGAGAAACTGTCATCATCGGCTCGCGCGATGCGGCCCGGGCGCGGCAGACGGCAGAGACAATCCGCAAGCGGGCGGGCGCAAATGCTCAAGTTTCCGGAATGGAAAATTCGGCGGCCTGCGCCGCCAGCGATCTGCTGGTGCTCACCGTGCCGTTCGAAGGGCAGGCAGCTCTGCTCAAGCAGTTGAGGCCGGCGATCCGTCCGGGCAGTGTGTTGATTGATGCCACCGTTCCTTTGGCTGCGAGCGTAGGCGGACGTGCCAGCCGCACCCTTGGCGTGTGGCAAGGCTCGGCCGCGCAACAGACGGCGGAACTGGTTCCGAAGGGCGTCTCCGTCGCGGCGGCCTTCCAGAATATTTCAGCGGAGGTGCTCAACGGCGACAGTAATGATGACGTGGATTGCGACGTGATCGTATGCAGCGACGATCCGAATGCCACGCAGGTTGCGATGGAACTCGCCGCCAAGATCGCGCGTGTGCGAGCGATTGATGGCGGCAAGCTTGAGAACGCACGGATTGTCGAGCAGATCACCGCGCTGCTGATCGGTCTCAACATACGGCACAAAGGCCACGCTGGAATACGGATCACAGGCTTGCCAGACTCCGCGTACAGGACGGGGCTGGTTACCCAATAGCGCGACTCGGTCGGGTTGTGTTTAACTTTTCAGTCGTCCATACAGTTCACTTCAAGACGAGGGGATTCATGCGCAGGAGACTTTTTTCGTTCTTATTCTGCTTTCTGCTGCTGGCTATTTCCACCGCTTCCGCCAAACGCGCCTTCACCATCGAAGATTTTTACCACATTCGCGGAATAGAAGACTTGCACTTATCTCCCGACGGCAAAACCGTCCTGTTCACGCTGCAAACGAACGACCTGGCGAAGGCCAAGCGCACCGCGCACGTCTGGCTAATGGATGCCGACGGCAAGAACGCGCGCCAGTTTACGTTTGGCGAAAAGGGTGAATCGTCGCCCATCTTCTCACCCGACGGCAAGTGGATCGCATTCATCAGCTCGCGTGATGGCGACGATAATCTTTACGTCATCTCCGCCAGCGGCGGCGAAGCCCGGCAACTCACCAACATTTCCACCGGAGTTTCCGATCCGCTCTGGTCTCCGGACGGCAAATGGATCGCGTTTTCGAGCGACGTCTATCCGGAATGCAGCGCCGACGATGCTTGTAACAAGAAGATCGAACAACGCTGGAGCAAGGGCCCGCTCCACGCTCATATGGCCGATGCGCTGCTCTATCGCCACTGGACGCAATGGAAAGACGGTAAGCGCATGCACATCCTGCTGGCCGATGTTTCCAGCGGCGCGGTGCGCGACCTGACGCCCGGTGATTTCGATTCGCCTCCCTTCCAGCTCGGCGGCTCTTTGCAATACGATTTCTCCCCGGATGGCGCGGAACTCGCCTTCGACTCCAATCATGACCGCAACCTCGCGTCGTCCACAAACAGTGACGTGTGGATCGTACCGCTCTCTGGCAATCAGCCGCCACGCAACATCACTGCTTCGAATCCTGCTTTCGACGGCCATCCAAAATACTCGCCCGACGGAAAATACATTGCCTATCAACTGCAAAAGCAACCCGGCTATGAATCCGACCTCTTTCGGCTGGCCATCTACGATCGCTCCGCCGGCACGTCACGCGTGCTCACCGAGTCTTTCCGCAACTGGGTAGACGCCTTCCAATGGACCTCCGACTCGAAATCTCTCTATTTCACCGCTCCTGTCGAAGGCGACAATCCTATCTTCCGCGTGGCCCTCGACTCCGGCTCCATTCAGCAGGTATTGGTGGATCGTGCCATCGACTCCTTCGATCTCGCCCGTGACAGCCGCCGCATCATTTACATCCGGCGTTCCGTTTCCGATCCGGCTGAAATTTTTGCGGTGGATTTGGCTGACGGCAAATCCTTGACGCCGCAACGCCTATCTCAATTCAACGACGAAGTCGCCAACGAGGTGGACCTCCGTCCGGCCGAGCGCATTTGGGTAAAAGGAGCCGACGGAGCGAAGATAGAAGTCTTTATCGTCAAGCCCCACAACTTCGATCCCTCCAAGAAATATCCGCTCATCCTCAACGTGCACGGTGGGCCGCAGTTTCAATGGCAGGATGCGTTTCGCGGTGACTGGCAGGTTTATCCCGGCGCTGGTTACGTTGTCGCTTTCGCCAATCCACATGGGTCCACTGGCTATGGCCAGGATTTCACGGCTGAAATTTCCGGAGACCATGGGGGCAAGGTGTTTGAAGACCTGATGAAGGTCACCGACGAACTGATCAAGCTTCCGTACGTCGATGCCGAGCGCACGGGCGCCATGGGCTGGTCCTACGGCGGCTACATGATGGACTGGTTCGAGGGCCACACCAACCGCTTCAAGGCCATCGCTTCGATGATGGGTCTTTTCGATCTCCGCTCCATGTACGGCGCGACCGAAGAACTATGGTTCCCCAAGTGGGACTACAAAGGTCAGCCGTGGAACTCCGATCAGTACGAGAAGTTTTCGCCCTCCTACTTTGTGAAAAACTTCAAGACGCCCTGCCTGGTGATCTCCGGTGAGCGCGACTATCGCGTCCCCTACACGCAATCCCTTCAGATGTTTACCTCGCTGCAAGAAATGAGTGTCCCTTCCCGGCTGATCGTCTATTCCGACGCCGGCCACTGGCCCAGTTGGTATGAAATGGCTCTGTACTACACCGCGCACCTCGAGTGGTTCCATCGGTATCTGGGAGGAGACTCGCCACCCTGGTCAACGGAACAATTCCTGCGCAACGCCGTCTTTGACAAAGAGACGGGGCAACGGATCAAGTGACACATGGCTGCGGAACTTCTCCGGCCTACTCATCCACGGGCTGTGCGTCCAGTTCCTGAGGAGGATCGCCTCCGGCCAAACCCTGGGCGATGATGAGGCGCCGGGCTTCGATGCGCAGCTTGGGGAGCGCGCGTCCGAACCAGATTGCACCGAGGACGCAAGCCACGCCTCCGACGGCAACCGTGAAGGGCGCGCCGAGGCGGTGCGCCAAGGCTCCGCCAAAGAAAGCTCCGAAGGGAGCCATTCCCATGAACATCATTGAATAAACGGACATGACGCGGCCGCGCAGTTGGTCGGGGACCATGGTTTGGACCAGCGTGTTCGAGCAAGCCATCTGCAACATCATCGAATAACCGGCAGGCAGCAGGAGCGCGACTGACAGCCAGAATGAATGCGAGAACGAAAAAAGAAACAGGCTGATCCCGAAGCTTCCACAGGCGAATGCCACCCACCGCCCGAGCCCTTTCACGCCGGTTTTGGCGGCTAGGGTCAGGGCGCCGAACAGCGCGCCTACGCCGGTGGCGCCCATCAGGATGCCGAGGCCGCGTGCGCCGCCATGGAGAATTTTGTCGGCGAAGACCGGCATCAGCACGGTGTAGGGCATGCCGACCAGGCTCACCAGGCCAAGCAGCAGAAGCAGCGCGCGAATGACCTTCGTGTGGTTGACCCAGCGAAAGCCTTCGATAATGTCTTCGATCGGCGAACGCTTGCTGGCACGCGGCGCGCAGTGCACGTGCATCAGCGACAGGCCGGTGATCACAGCGATGTAGCTGATTGAATTGGCGGCAAAGCACCAGCCTTCGCCGATTTTCGCCACCAAAATTCCGGCTATGGCTGGGCCGATGATGCGCGCGCCATTGAACATCGAGGAATTCAGCGCGATGGCGTTCATCAGGTCCTCCTTGCCGACCATGTCAACGAGGAAGGACTGCCGGCCGGGAATATCGAACGCGTTCACCACTCCGAGCAGGGCGGCAAGAACAAAGATGTGCCACACATGGACGCGTCCGCTTAGCGTGAGCCAGGCCAGAATCCCCGCGAGGATCATGGCCGCGGTCTGGGTGGCGATTATGAGTCGCTGGCGATTGACGCGGTCGGCGGTAATCCCGCCAAAAGGAGCAACGAGGAAGACGGGAATCTGGCTGGCAAAGCCGACGCTTCCCAGCAACAGCGCAGACTTCGTCATGCTGTAGACGAGCCACGCCTGGGCCACGGTCTGCATCCAGGTGCCGATGAGAGAGATAAGTTGTCCGCCGAAGAAGAGCTGAAAATTGCGGTGGCGCAAGGCGCGCAGGGTTGTGGCCCATTTCGGCAGGGGCGCGGTTTTTGCGTCCGTTGCTTCAGCCGTGGAGGAATTTTGCGCCTCAGTCACTCTTCTAGAACTTTTTCACATCTTGGGGATGAGGGCAACCGGCCGGAGGATGAGGCAATGGGACATTGAGACATTGAGACATTGAATCATTGAGTCAATGTCTCAATGATTCAATTCAGCAGATTTCCACAGCTCCCCCGGGTGACCGACTTGGAACTTCCCTGCCGGGTCGATCCGCGATAGAGTTGAGTTCCACTGAACGGAGAGATCCGAGATCTGGGAAGGGTCAATGATGAGCACAGATCCCAATCGTCTTGAACGCCGAGGCGCCCAGCGCTTCGAAATGCACCTGCCGTTGGCGGTTCGCTTCGATGGACGGACTGTACCCGGATTTACTCAGGACTTGAGTGGCCGTGGAATTTTCTTTTACGCCGAGACGACGCTCGCGGAAGGGGCGATCGTGGAATTGACTTTCACCATGCCCTCCGAAATCACCTTAGCGGAAAACATGCCTGTTCGGTGTCGTGGGCGGGTGTTGCGCGCCTCGGCTTCCCATGCCGGTCATTCCCAGGCAGGTCATTCCCAAGCGGGTCAGCGAAACGGGATCGCCGTGCAGTTCGATTCCTACGAGTACTTGCCCACCAACGAGCCGCTCACTCAATTCGTGCGAGTTTCGGCTGCAAGTGCAGCCGGAGCGACTTCTGGCCCGGCTTCGCGCTGAAACCTTGTTTTCCGATGCCTCGGTAGTGGATCTGTTTCCGAGTACGCCGTCCCTCGGAATCGCCGACTCACCCCTTGAGCTATAATCCCCTCCAACCAATGGCCCTAACCTCTGGCACGAAACTTGGTCCCTACGAAATCCAGTCCCCGCTGGGCGCCGGCGGAATGGGCGAAGTTTACCGCGCTCGCGACACGCGCCTCGATCGAACCGTCGCAGTTAAGATTCTGCCGGCGCATCTTTCTTCGAATCTCGAGGCAAAGCAGCGCTTCGATCGCGAAGCCCGCGCCATTTCTTCCCTGAACCATCCCAACATCTGCACCCTGCATGACGTCGGGCACCAGGACGGGACGGATTTCCTGGTCATGGAATACCTCGAAGGCGAAACCCTGGCGGACCGGCTCACGAAAGGACCGCTGCCGCCCGAACAGGTGCTGAAGTATGGGATCGACATCTGCGAGGGCTTGGAGAAAGCGCACAAGAGCGGAGTGATCCACCGCGACCTGAAGCCGGGCAACATCATGCTGACCAAGTCCGGCGCCAAGCTGATGGACTTCGGATTGGCCAAGGCCACGCCGGCCCAAGCGCCGCCCGTGTCCAGTTTGACCATGACGATCTCCGGGCCCTCGGCAGGTCAGCCTCAACCATTGACCGCGCAGGGCATGGTGCTGGGCACGTTCCAATACATGTCACCGGAGCAGTTGGAAGGGAAAGAAGCCGACGCGCGCTCCGACATCTTCGCCCTGGGAGCGGTGTTGTACGAAATGGCCTCGGGCAGGCGCGCCTTCACGGGCAAGAGCCAGGCCAGCATTGTCGCCGCGATTCTGGCGTCCGACCCGCAGCCCATTTCGGCGGTACAACCTATGTCGCCGCCCGCGCTCGATCGCGTGGTCAGAACCTGCATGGCGAAGGATCCCGACGACCGCTGGCAGACGGCGCACGACGTCAAACTGCAACTGCAATGGATTGCCGAAGGCGGCTCGAAGGCAGGCGTCCCCGCGCCCGTGGCGGCACGGCGACGAACCTCGCAGAAACTGGCGTGGATCGTGGCAGCTCTGGCTGCCGCAGCTGCCATCGCACTGGGTATTGGCTTTGTGTTGCGCGCGCGCGCACCCGCGCCCGTCCGTCCGTTGCGAGTAAGCATTCTGCCGCCAGAGCAGCACGCTTTTGATCCGCTGAGCATTGCCCTTTCGCCCGATGGCACCAAGCTGGCGTTTGTGGCAACGGCCTCCGGCGGGGCGCCCCAACTGTGGGTGCGCCCCCTGGATTCGACAGCCGCCCAGCCGTTGGCCGGGACGGACGATGCCAGTTTCCCCTTCTGGTCGCCGGACAGCCGCAGTCTGGGATTCTTTGCCCAAGGAAGACTGAAGATCATCGATGCGAGCGGAGGAGCCGTGCAAACCCTGGCCGACGCTCCCCAGCCTCGCGGCGGCGCCTGGGGAGCAGATGGCACGATTCTGTACACCCCCGACACCACATCAGCGTTGCTCCGCATCCCGGCGGCTGGCGGAACACCATCACGCGCCATAGGCCAGGAAAAGGCAGCCTCAGCCGTCGGTTCCCCGCGCTGGCCTGGATTTCTGCCCGACGGAAGGCACTTTATCTTTTTTCAATTCGCACCTGACAACCAGGGAGGAGCCCGGGGAAGCATTCATCTGGGCGCGCTCGATTCGCAGCAGGACACAACCTTGGTGGGCTCGGATTACCGTGGCCAATACGCCAGCGGACATCTGGTGTTCGTCCAGGGTGGGAATCTGATGACGCAGAGCTTCGATGAGAAGAGACTGAAATTAGCTGGGAATCCTGTGCCCATCGCCGAGCAGGTCCGCGGTGAAAATCGGGGAGCGGCTGCGTTCTCACTCTCGAACGAGGGCAAGCTTATCTTCGCTGGCGGGCAGGCTTCTACTCTCGACCTGGCATGGTACGACCGCAGCGGGAAGAAGGGCGACACTATTGACAGCGGAACCTTCCAGGACGCCCACATCTCGCCCGACGGAAAGAAGGTTTCGGCGGCTCGCGCCGACGCTGCAGGACACCTGGAGATTTACATCTACGACCTGGCCCGCGGCACCAAGTCACAATTTAGCTTCTCGCAGTCGAGAGATGACGACCCCGTCTGGTCTCCGGATGGGAACACCATTGTTTTCGACTCCGCGCGCAACGGCAAGATTGACCTGTACACCAGGCCGGCCAATGGCTCCCGCCAGGAGGAATTGCTGTATCACGACGATCTGAACAAGTACCCCGGCAGTTGGTCCTCGGACGGAAAATACATCGTCTACGAAACCTTTGCCAACAGCCACTTCGATCTATGGGTGATGCCCATGTTCGGTGACCGCAAACCCTACGCTTTCCTGCAGGAAAAGTACAATACCCGTTATCCCGTGTTTTCGCCGGATACAAAATGGATGGCTTTTACGTCGTTCGAGGCCGGGCATGCCCAAGTCTACGTCGTGGCCTTCCCGAAACCTGGAGGCAAGTTCCTGGTGGGGGACGGCGCGGAAGCAGTATGGAGCAGCAACGGCAAAGAAATCCTCTACCGGGATGACCACTCGCGAATTGCCTCGGTGGAAGTCACTGCGCACGGCGACAGCGTGGAACTGGGTAAGCCGCAAATTCTGTTTCCCGCACAGCCCGGCCAATTCGAGGCCAGCGCCGACGGCAAGCGTCTGCTTATGATGCAAGCGCCAGTGGAGAATTCGTCCAGCCTGACCCTGGTGGTGAATTGGCCGCAGGAACTCAAGAAATAGAAGCCGCTCTTTCCTGCTGAACTCCTGGGCTTCGAGTCACCACGACTCCCCAATTGTCACCTGCCCGGAAACTGAGCCACTAGCGTCCCTTTTCAAGCGCTGGCCTTTGCCTTACAATGAATTAAATTAGTAATCTGGCGGGTCGTTTCCATATGATTAAGGATTCGCTGGCGACCTCCGCTTCGTCTGAAGTCCCTTTCGATTACGAAGGTCACTTGGCCCGGGGCGCTGGAAGTTTGTAGCATGAGAATGGACACTGAGAATCGAGTCATGCCCGGGATCGCTGTCGCCCTCCTTACCGAGGACCGCGAACAATCCGTCGTACTGAACAGCCGGGTGGAGAGCACGAACCTTGCCCGTACGGCATTGAGCCACGTCGGGTTCCCCCTGGGAGCGGGCGATGCCGTCTTGCGTCAATTGCAGGATCAGCGCGTCGAAGTCGTCCTGGTGAATATCGATCCCCAGAATCCGCAGCGAGCTATTCGCGCCATCGAACTGATCCACGCCAGCATTCCCGAAGTCACGATTTTTGCCGTCGGCGAGATCAACCAACCCACCAACATTGTTTCCGCCATGCGAGCCGGCGCGCGTGAGTTCCTGGATCATGCCGCCAGCCGCGAAGCCCTGATCGAAGCCTTTACTCGTTTCTCGGCCACATTGAGCCGTGCAGCGCAGTGCCAGCAAGGCCCGTGTGCTCACTTTTCTGAACGCCAAGGGCGGAGCCGGTGCCACCACCATGGCGGTGAATACCGCCGTCGCACTGCAGGAGACTCACGGGCGTGTAGTGTTAGTGGATTTCGCTCCCATCGGCCATACTGCCCTGCAACTGAATCTGCGGCCTCAATTCACATTGATCGATGCGTTGCAGAACCTGCATCGCATGGATAGTTCGCTCCTCGATGGCCTGATGACGCCTTATCGCAATGGCCTTCATCTGCTGGCCGGCGCTCAGCAACCGCACAACAGTGTCCCGACCGCGTCGGAACTGGCTCGTCTGTTCGATCTACTGGTAAGCCAGTATCACTTCGTCGTACTCGATTGCTCGGGCCGGCTGGATGGCACCACACAAATGATCTGCGACCTCTCGAATGCCGTGCTGCTGGTCACGCAGACCGACGTCGTTTCCCTCTGGAGCGCGGGCCGTATTCACGCCTTCCTGCAGGAAGGAGCGGGCCGCGATCGCCTGCGAATCGTGCTCAACCGTTACAAAAAGATTCCCGGCTTCACCGACGAGGATGTCGAGAAAGCCACCAACTGTAAGGTGCTCTGGAAGGTGCCCAATGCTTTCCAGGTCATCGGACCCGCGATTGACAAGGGCAGCCCGGTGGCCGAGCAGGGCCATCACGAAATCGGCCGCTCCTATCAGGGATTAGCCGCCGAACTCGCCGGCGCGACCACGTCCGCCGAAGGCGCCCTCTCGCTGCTCTACCAGCACGACAAGAGCGACAGCAAGAAACGTGCCGCTGGCCACCTGGTCGTCTCGCCGATGCGCGCCGGGCAATAGATCCCACTTTTCGATCCTCGCAACTCTGGGTTTCACTTCTGCAATCCGACTGCTTGCCTCTACAATTTTTGGGCTTTGTTAGAATCAAGGTTCACCAATGACGCGGCAGACCGCTGTTCAAATCTTTTATCAGATGATCGCCTTCCTGTTTGCGATCAGCGTGCACGAGTCCGCCCATGCCTGGACCGCGTCACGCTGTGGCGATCCGACGGCGCGTATGCTGGGGCGGGTGTCGCTGAATCCGATTCGCCACATCGATCTGTTTGGCACGATCATACTGCCGCTGGTCGCGGCCATCAGCGGCATCCCATTGCTCGGCTGGGCCAAGCCCACACCGGTGGACCCCCGAAATTTTCGCCATCCCGTGATGGACGACATTCTGACCTCAGTGGCGGGTCCAGTCAGCAACTTCATCGTTGCCACCGGGGCGCTCCTACTTCTTGGCGGCATCTCACTTTCATCGGCCTCCGGACACACTCTGGTCATGGGATTGCCGGGTGGTTCCGACGGCGCTTCCGATTCCGCCTTGACGCCCGTCGCTATGCTGCTGTATGCACTCATGATCATCAACATCGTTCTGGCAGTCTTCAACCTGATTCCCGTCCCGCCGCTCGATGGCAGCCACGTACTGCGGCATTTCTTGCCGGATTCAGTGGGGATGGTGTACGACCGCATCGGTATCTTCGCACTGCTGGCGCTGGTGTATCTGGGCGGAGGACTGCTCTGGAACTTGATCCGCCCGTTTCTTCACTTCTATGTCTCGATGCTAGGCAAATTCTGAATGACAACTCCTTCCAAGAAACGCGTGCTGAGCGGAATGCGCTCGACCGGCAAACTGCACCTGGGAAACTACGTTGGCGCGCTCGAAAACTGGGTCCGCATGCAGGAGCAGTACGACTGCTTTTTCTTTATCGCCGACTGGCACGCGCTGACCACCGACTACGCCGACACGTCGCGGCTGAAAGAGAACTCGGTCGAGGTGTTGCTGGATTGGCTGGCAGCGGGCCTTGATCCCGCGAAATGCGTGATGTTCATCCAGTCCCATGTGCCGGCGCATGCGGAATTGCACCTGTTGCTTTCGATGATCACTCCCCTCGGCTGGCTGGAACGCGTCCCGACGTACAAAGAGCAGAAGGAAAACATCAAGGAAAAAGATCTGGGCACTTACGGCTTTCTTGGTTATCCCGTTCTGCAGTCGGCGGATATTTTGATTTACAAGGCGGATTTTGTGCCCGTGGGCGAAGATCAGGTGGCGCACGTTGAACTGACCCGTGAGATCGCGCGCCGGTTCAATGCATTCTACACGTACGCGCAGCCGATGGTGACCGACACGACTCACTTGACGCAGGGTCAAAGGGAGTTTCTAATTTCCAGTGGAACGGAAATAACGCCGGATACCGATTACATTTTCCCTAGAATCGTTTTCCCCGAACCGGCGGCCCTGCTCACGCCCGCTCCCCGCCTGCCCGGTACTGACGGCCGCAAGATGTCGAAGTCATACGACAATGCTGTCCTGCTCACTGATCCCGAGTCCGTGGTACGGCAAAAATTGAAGACGATGGTCACCGATCCTGCCCGGGTGCGCCGCACCGATCCCGGCAATCCTGATGTGTGCCCGGTGGGTGATCTGCACAAAATATTCAGCACCCAAGAGACGATCGCGAAAGTATACGAAGGCTGCCGGTCGGCTGGAATCGGGTGCATCGAATGCAAGAGTTGGGTCGCCGATGCCCTGGTAAAGATTCTCAACCCGATGCAGGAACGCCGAAAAAAATACGAGGACAATCCGCGCCTCGCCTGGGATATTCTGGAAGCTGGCTCGGCTCGCGCTCGCGATGTCGCAGGCGCCACGATGGACGAAGTCCGCAAGTCGATGGGTCTGGACTATGGTCCGAACGATAGTCCGAACGATAGTCTGAACTCTGAGCCGGCGAAGGATTCCACGAAGTGACGGATTTGTCTCAACCCATATCAGAACCGTCGCCGGTCGAGGCTTCTGGGCATGGCGCGGTTCCGCCCGCGACCGCCGCAGCCAAGTCCGGGAAAGAAGATGCCAGCGACTTCCCCTTCTCCATCGCCCTCGGCGAAATCTATGAAGGCCCGCTCGACCTGCTGCTCGACCTGATCCGCAAGCAGGATATCAACATCTACGACATCCCTATCGCCAGGATCACGGCGCAATACCTCACTTATGTCGAGCGCATACGCGAACTCGACGTGAACGTCGCCTCCGAGTTCATCTACATGGCAGCGGTGCTGATTCACATCAAGTCGAAGATGTTGCTGCCGCGCGATCCGCTCGCTCCGGCCGACGCGCTGGAAGACCCGCGCAACGAACTCGTCAACCGCCTGCTCGAGCACGAAAAGTTCAAATCCGCGGCACAAATGCTCCTGCAGAAGCAGCAGATTGAAGACGCCGTGCTGAGCAATCCGGCGATCAGAGAGTTCATGGACGCCGAGGGCGCCGAGCCCGAACTCGCCGCCGATGTCATCGACCTGGTCAAGACCTTCCAACAGATATTGGACCGTGCGCGCAATCGGCCGATCCTGGAAGTAGACGAAGAGACCGTAACCGTCGGCCAGATGATCCAGTACCTGCGCCGCCGGCTCGCGCTCGAAGATCGCCCGATTCGCCTGAAGCAGATGCTCCGCAATGTACCGTCGCGACCGGCGCTGGTCTGCATGTTTCTGGCGTTGCTCGAACTGGTCCGGTTGCAGGCGATCCAGGTGCGGCAGGACCATGTCTTCGGCGAAGTGCTGGTGAGGAAGCATTCCCACTTCGAAGAAGTAATGACCGAACAAACCGCCGTGCGCGATGATTGGAAATGAAGAGGACTGGTTAGTGGAGTGACGGGCGTCTCGCCCGTCCTGAGGGATGCCTGCGGGGCCGGGCAAGGACGCCCGGCGCTCCACCGGCGAACGACAACTTTATGAGTCTCAAACCCCAACTCGAAGCCATCATTTACGCGGCGGAAACACCGATTTCGCTCGACCAGATTTCTTCGCTGGTGAAGGAGTCGCTGCTCGCGGAAACTCCCGGAATCGAAGCTGCGGAAATCAAGTCGCGCATCCGCGCCACGCTCGAAGAACTCATCGCGGATTACTCAGGCGCAGACCACGGAATCGAAATCCGCCAAGTTGCCGGCGGATACCGCATGTCCACCAAGCCCGAGCAGCACGACGTGGTGCGCGCCTTCGCCAAGAGCCTGAAACCGCCTTTCCGGCTGTCGCTTCCGGCGCTCGAAACTCTTGCCGTCATCGCCTACAAGCAGCCGGTCACGGTGCCCGAGATCAGCGAAATCCGCGGTGTCGATTCCGGCGGAGTCATCGCCACCCTGCTCGACCGCAAGCTGATCACGACGGCGGGCAGAAAAGCCGTAATCGGTCGCCCGATTCTCTACAAGACCAGCAAGGACTTTCTGCTGCGCTTCGGGCTTAAGGACATCAACGAACTGCCCAGCATGGAGGAGTTCGAGAAGCTGCTGGCGGAGTCGTTCCAGAGCGACTTGATTCCAAGCGATGGCACGCCTGTGGAAGCATCTTCAAGTTCGTCGTCAACTGTAGAGGACGATTCTTTCGAAACAGTTTCTGGAACAGAAAGTGCTCCTGAAATTGCCGAGAGCACCGAGCCCGAACTCGCCACCGAAGAGGAAACCGAAGCGCCAGCCAGCATCAAACCGGAGTAGCCATCCATGCCTGCCGAACGCCTGCAAAAAATTATCGCTGCTGCCGGAGTTGCATCCCGCCGCAAATCCGAAGACCTGATCACGTCCGGCCGCGTGCAGGTCAACGGACAGGTGGTCACTGAGCTCGGCACCAAAGCCGATCCCGAACAAGACCACATCCGCGTCGATGGCAAACTGCTGCAGGGGCCGGAACGTTACACCTACGTCGTGCTCAACAAACCCAAGGGATATGTGACCACGGTCAGTGATGAGAAAAGACGCCCCACCGTGATGGACCTGCTTCAAAATGTGAAAGGGCAGAAGGTGAAAGGGCGCGTGTATCCCGTGGGCCGGCTGGACTGGGCCAGCGAAGGCCTTCTGCTGATGACCAATGACGGCGCGTTGGCCAATGCGCTGATGAAAGCGTCTTCCAACGTGGCGAAGACTTACGTGGTAAAAGTCGCCGGCCAGCCCGACGAGGCCAAGCTCGACAAGCTGCGCCGCGGAGTTTCCATCGCCGAAAAGGGTGGCCGCCGCGTGCGCACGGCCCCAGCAAAAATTCGCCTGATCCGCGAAGGCGATAACCCATGGCTTGAAGTAACCATCATTGAAGGCCGCAATCGCCAGGTCCGAAAACTGTTTGAAGAGGTGGGGCACCACGTCGAGAAAATCCGGCGCGTGCAGTACGGTCCCCTCGCGCTCGACGTGCCGCCGGGAGATTGGCGCAACCTTACTCTGCTGGAAGTCGCAAAACTAAAGACCGCCGCGTCGGGACCGAAACTTACCCTTCCGCCCAGAGTGCCCACTCCGCTGTACCCACCGAAGGTGCCAACCAGCAAGCTGCCGCGCGTACCGAAATCGTCGAGCCGATCGCGTTCACCTAGGCCGTCGCGTCAGGAGAAGCCGTCGTTCGTATCGCGCTCATCCAGACCACCACACTCGGAGAGGCCATCCTTCGCAAAGGGCTTACCCGCACCGGCGCAATCGTCCAAGTTTTCACGCGCACCGCGAGCTACCGCTGCGAAGCCCTCTCGCTCACCGAAGCACAAGCGCGATTAACATCTTGCTTTCGCAATCATCGGCAGCCGGGCCGCGCCGTACAAGCCGGCATCGCTCCCGAGCAGCGCGCGGGTGATGATGGTCTTGTGGCCGGGGCCCGCCTTCACGTGCGCGGAAGCGCCCTGATTGCTGGCCGAAGGATCGGGTGGCGCGGTGGCGGCATACACCAGGGAGCGCCGCCGCAACTCTTCGAAGATCGCGGGCGAAAAAGTTTCCCACGCGCTCGACATTCCCCCGCCAATCACGTAAATCGGCAGGTTCAACGAATTCACCATCGACGAAAGCACAATGCCCAAACAACGGCCCACGTACCGGAAGATGCGGCGTGCATCTTCATCGCCTTGCATCGCGAGATTGTAAATCGACTTCGCGCTGAACTCCGGATCGGAGTGAGCGGCGCGCGCCAGTGCCGACACGCCGTTGCCCGCGATCGCGTCCCGTGCCATCCGGACCACTGCCGTCGCCGAAGCGTATTGTTCCAGGCATCCTCGATTGCCGCACCCGCAAGGGTGCCCGTCCGGTTCAACGGTTGTATGCCCAAACTCCCCGGCCATGCCGTTTGCGCCGCGCCAGATCGCGCCGCCCAGAACCAGTCCACCGCCAACGCCGGTTCCGAGGGTCAGCATCGCCATGTCGGCATAATCCTTGGCCGCGCCCAGCCATTGTTCTCCGAACGCCGCGACATTGGCGTCGTTTTCGAGGATCACCATGGTCTTCAGGCGCTGCCCAATGTCGGCGCCCGCTGGATAGTCGACCCAGCCCGGCAGGTTGGGTGATTCGCGCACCAAGCCAGTTTGCATGTCGATGATGCCCGGCACGCCGACGCCGATCCCCAACAGTGTAGCGGAGTTCCTGTATTTCTCCGACATGCGCTGAATAGCGTCGCACATGTTGCCGATGACGTAGCCGCGTCCCAGGGAAACCTTGGTGTCTAGCGTGACTTTCTCGACGAGGCTGCCTTGCTCGTCCACGGCGGCAATGCGCATGTTCGTGCCGCCGAGGTCGACTCCAATTGAGAATTTATTCATGATGGATGACTCGGAAGTCTGTTTGAAGAAGCATTTAGCCCTGCCCTTTTTTTGTACAGCGCGGATGTCAATCCGTCAATATTAAATCGTTATATTAGGGCTATTTTTGACACTTTGAACAGTAGTGACTGCTGCGCCCGGCGAGCACAATGCGCCGGATCGCGGTCCTGCACACGAGGCAAGGCTTCCCCTCACGGCCATAGACTCGGTGCTGGAACTGGAAGGATCCTTCTTCTCCATCCGCGTCCACATAATCGGAAATCGACGACCCACCCAGCGCGATCGCCTCGCGCAGAACTTCCCGTACCGCGGAATGCAGCTTGCCCAACTGCTCCCGGGGGATGGCCGCCGCGCGCCGGCGGGGACGGATGCCAGCTCGAAACAAGGACTCGTCGGCATAGATGTTGCCCACGCCGCGCAGCAACTTCTGATTCAGAAGCGCGCTCTTGATCGGAGTCTTGCGCCCGCGAAAAAGCGCGATGAACCCCTCCTCGCTCACCTCCAGCGGTTCCACTCCACCGGGATCGAAGCGGCCAGGTTGCAGATGAACGCTGAGCTTGCCAAACATCCGCGGATCGATAAACCGCAGTTCGCGCCCCGAAGCCAGCGTCGCGATCAGGTGAGTGTGTTTTGCAATCCCCGCCGCAGGTTCCGAAACCACCATGCGCCCGGTCATGCCAAGATGGACAATCCACTGCGCCGCATCGGGCCGATGCGGAGGCGCGTCTCGCCGCGTCTTGCCGCGAACGGCACTTCTGTCTTTCTTCGGATGTGCCGTTTCCTCCAGATCGAATACGATGTGCTTGCCCGCACGGTGCACGCGTACGATCCGCTTGCCCTCAAGTGTCGAGGCGATGACGCCAGCCGGTGACTTGAGCGGCTGCGGTCTGGAACCGATCCAGACAGATTCGACGGTGTCCCCCGCTATGCGCGTGTCAAGACCTCGCGCAATGGTCTCGACTTCTGGGAGTTCGGGCACGCTGTCAGGATACAAGATCAGCGTGGCTGGTCAATTTGGCTGCGGACATTTTGCCTGCGAGCTTCCGCTGAATTCAGGTTTGCTCCTCCACGGCCCGATTCGGTATGCTAGAGCGTACACACCAAGTAACGCCGATCGATCTTCATCAGTTTTCCAGTCTATTCAGCAGCGGCGCAATCCGTGTGTGCGACCATGCGGCGGGCTTCGGTTTGCGGCCGCGCAATATTCCAAGTGGAGTTCGAATTGAGTCGAGGCGGAACGAGCAGAGGCAGAACTGCGGTCATTGTCGGAGCCCAGTGGGGCGACGAAGGCAAGGGCAAGATTGTCGACGTACTTACCCAGACCTTTTCGGTCGTGGCTCGTTACGCCGGCGGCCACAACGCCGGACACACGGTCATCACCAACGGAAAAAAATTCATCCTGCAGCTTGTGCCCGGCGGCATTCTGCGGCCCGGGTGCACCAGCGTTATCGGCAATGGCGTGGTGCTTGATCCGTTGGCCTTCCTGAAGGAAGTCGCTTCCCTGCGCGCTGCCGGCGTGAAAGTGGAGGGCAATCTTTTCATCTCAAACCGCGCGCAGGTCATTCTTCCCTACCATCGCATGATGGAATTGGGGTCGGAAAACGCTCCCGGTCGCGTGAAAATCGGAACCACTTCACGCGGCATCGGCCCATCTTACGAAGATAAAATGGGACGCCGCGGATTGCGCGTCGCCGACCTGCTCGACACCCCGCTGCTGCGCACGCACATCGAGAACGCCTGCCGCGAGAAAAACATGATCGCGCACGCGCTGTTCAACTCCGACCCGCTCGATGCCGACAAAATGTTCCGGGAGTACGCCGACGCGGCCGAGAAGATCGCTCCCTTTGTCCGCGACACGGCCCTTCTGCTGAACCGCGCTCTGGCCGCAGGCAAGTCGATCGTGTTCGAAGGCGCGCAAGGCACCATGCTCGACATCGATCACGGCACCTATCCGTTTGTGACCTCTTCGAGTTCCACTTCCGGTGGCGCCGCAACCGGAACCGGCGTGCCCCCGACAGCGATTGACACGGTCATCGGCATCACCAAAGCCTATTGCACCCGCGTGGGCAGCGGCCCGTTCCCGAGCGAACTGCTCGACGCGCGAGGAGAAGACCTGCGCAAACGCGGCAACGAATTCGGCGCCGTCACCGGACGTCCCCGCCGCACCGGCTGGCTCGATTTGCCTCTACTCCGTTACGCTGGCATGATTAACGGTATCTCCTGGTTGGTGGTTACTAAGTTGGATGTGCTCGACCACCTGACGGAGATTCCGGTATGCGTGGGGTATAAGGTGGACGGCAAGGAAACGAACGAAGTTCCGGCTCAGGCATGCGGTTATGAGAAAATCGAATGCATCTACCGCAACCTGACGGGCTGGGCCAGCCCCACCCAGGACATTCGGACGGTCGAAGCATTGCCCAAAGCCGCCCGCGAATACCTTGGCTTCATCGAAAAGGAAACTGGAGCACAGGTGGGAATGATTTCCACGGGCCCCGATCGTGAGCAGACGATCCTGGTCCCCAGCTTCATAAGCGAGTTGGGCCTGAAGAGCCCGGCGGCGCAAGACTAACTCAACCGAGAGAGATAAAACGGAGCGACGGATGGTGGTGTTGGCCGTAACTTGGATGGCAAAAGTCGGACGCGAGTCTGAAGTGGCCGCGATCTTTGAAAAACTCTCGGCCGAATCGCGCAAGGAACCGGGCTGTCTCATGTATCAGGCGCATAAGCACAAGACCGACCCGCGCCGGTTCTTTGTCTACGAACAGTACAAGGACGACGCCGCCATCGAGGCGCATCGCGCCGCCCCGCATTTCTTGCAGATGGCAAAGAAGGATCTGCCCAAAATTGCCGACCGGATCGAAGGGCACCTATACGAACCGCTAGGATAACTTTTGATCGATTGTCATCCTGACCCTGAGCGCAGCCGAAGGGGAAGGATCTCTTGCGGGCGCGCATCCGCGGGCTGCTTGACCCTCACTTCGGCTGCTTGTCCACCATCAGCACCCCGCCCGAGGCGTAGCTCTCTTTCGACACTTCGTGGAACGCAACCACGACGGCTTCGCGGCGCGCACCCGCTTCTTCCACCATCGTGTCGGTAATGCGCTGCGCGATCTTGCGCTTCTGATCGGTCGTGCGGCCTTCGAGCATGGTGACTTGAACTAACGGCATGGAGTTCTCGGTTCCCAGTTCCTAGTTCTCGGAAAAACCCCCGTCATCAGATCAATCTCATCTGAGAACCGGGAACTGCTTTTACTGCGTCAATTCGTAACCCGCGAAGAAAAAACTCAGCTCGAAGCGCGCCGTTTCATCCGCGTCGGAGCCGTGGATCGCATTATGTTCAATGTTACTGGCCCATTTCTTGCGGATGGTGCCCTCTTCGGCACTGGCCGGATTGGTGGCACCCATCAGTTTGCGCAGATCGGCGATAGCATTTTCCTTTTCCAGCGCCAGCGCCACGATCGGTCCACTGGACATGAATTTGGTCAGCGAACTGTAAAACGGCCTGCTGGCATGGACGGCATAGAACTGCTCCGCCTGGTGCTGCGAAATTTCCAGCATCTTCATGGCCAGAATGCGGAAGCCATTCTTCTCGAATTGTTCGATGATGTCTCCGACCGCGCTCTTCTTCACCGCGTCGGGCTTGATGATGGTCAGCGTGCGTTGCAGTGTTTTCATAAATTCAGTTGTCAGGTCCCAAGTAACTTAACTGTAGAGACGCGGCTTGCCGCGTCTCACGTCGCGTGCGCAGGAGACGGGGCAAGCCCCGTCTCTATACCTTCACTCCCAGCGCGGCCGCGAGCGTTTCGCCGATCTCAGCTGGCGATTTCGCGACCTTGAGGCCAGCCTTCTCCATGGCCGCAATCTTCTCGGCCGCGGTGCCCTTGCCGCCGGAAATGATCGCGCCGGCATGGCCCATACGGCGTCCGGGAGGCGCTGTCTGCCCGGCGATGAAGCCCACCACCGGCTTCTTCATGTGCGTCCTGATGAACTCCGCGGCCGTCTCCTCCGCGTTGCCACCGATTTCGCCGATCATGACTACGGCTTCGGTCTGCGGATCGCGGTTAAAAAGATCGAGCGCGTCGACAAAATTCGTGCCGATAATCGGATCGCCGCCAATGCCGATCGCCGTCGATTGCCCGATTCCGCGCTGCGTGAGCTGATGCACCGCCTCGTAAGTCAGCGTCCCGGAGCGCGACACGATCCCGACGTTGCCCTCCTTGTGGATCTGCGCCGGCATGATGCCGATCTTGCATTTGCCCGGCGAGATGATGCCCGGGCAGTTCGGCCCGATCAGGCGCGAGCGCCGGTTCTGCAGAAACTCCCAGGCGCGCACCATATCCAGCGTCGGGATGCCCTCGGTGATGCAGACAATCAGTTCGATTTCAGCGTCGGCCGCTTCCATAATCGCGTCGGCCGCGTACGGCGGCGGCACGAAAATAACCGTGGCATTCGCGCCCGTCTTGTCCGCCGCTTCCTGAACGGCGTTGAAGATCGGCCAGCCCTCGTGTGTCGTCCCGCCTTTGCCGGGCGTGACGCCGCCCACAATCTGCGTGCCGTAAGCGGCGCAGGCTTTCGCGTGGAAGGTGCCTTCGCGGCCCGTCAGACCTTGCACAATCAATCGAGTTCTCTTATCAGCCAGGATTGCCATAATTGCTCACTTTCAAAAAACTCTGTTCGCTGCTCGCCATTCGCTCTTCGTGCTCAGGCTGCTTGCTTCGCCGCAGCCACTACCTTGTCGGCAGCATCCTTCATGGTCTCAGCAATCGTGAAGTTCAGCCCTGATTCCCTCAGGATTTCCCTGCCTTCTTCAACATTGGTGCCTTCCAGTCGCAGGACTACCGGCAGCTGGATATTTGTTTTCCTCGCCGCCTCGACTACCCCGGTAGCCAGCATATCGACGCGCAGAATGCCCCCAAAAATATTGATCAGCACGGCGCGTACACTTTTGTCGCTCAGCAGAATCTCAAACGCGTGCGCGACCTGGTCCGCGCTTGCGCTGCCGCCCACATCCAGAAAGTTAGCCGGCATGCCGCCCGCGTATTTGATGATGTCCATGGTGGCCATCGCCAGGCCGGCGCCATTCACCATGCAGCCCACGTTGCCGTCGAGCTTGATGTAGTTGAGGTTGTATTTCGACGCCTCCACTTCAAGCGGATCTTCCTCGGTGATGTCCCGCAGTTCGCGAATGTCCGCATGACGGAAGAGCGCATTATCGTCAAAGGTCAGCTTGGCGTCGAGCGCAAACAACCGGCCATCCGTGCAACTGATGAAAGGATTGATCTCCACCAGCGAAGCATCCGTTTCAAGAAATGCGCGATAAAGGCTGGTGAGGAACTGAACGGCAGGATTGATCTGCTGCGGCTTCAGACCCAAACTGAACGCGATCTTGCGCGCCTGAAACGGCTCCAGCCCCATGCCCGGATCGATGTACTGCTTCAGGATCGCTTCCGGCCTCTCGGCGGCCACTTGCTCAATATCCATGCCGCCCGCTGCCGATGCCATGAACACCGGCTTGGCTTCGCCGCGATCCACCAGAATGCCGAGATAAAGTTCTTTCTCAATCGGCAACGTCTCTTCGACCAGCAGCCGATGCACGATGCGCCCTTCCGGCCCCGTCTGATGCGTGACCAGTTTCATGCCCAGCATCTTGCCGGCGATTTCGCCCGCCTCTTCCACCGACTTGGCGATCTTCACTCCGCCGCCCTTGCCGCGTCCGCCGGCGTGGATCTGCGCCTTTACCACCACTCCCGTCGCGCCTGAGCCCAGAAGGTCCTTCGCCGCTGCCTCAGCTTCTTCGCGCGTCGCCGCCATCGTGCCGCGCGGCACGGCGACGCCATACTTCTTCAGAATTCCTTTTGCCTGATACTCATGAATTTTCATAATGATTCCTTAGTGCGTACTGACTCGATTCCAAACCAGAAGAAACCCGCTTGCGGCTTGCACTGAAGACCAGCAAACTTTTGATTCTATAAGACGGAGGCACAATCGGCAAAGCCGGCGCAGCACAGCCGAGCGTGAGGATGATCACGCCGCGGAATTCAGAAATGTGCATCGTTTGAACAATCGCCATAATCTCATTCGGATATGAAGCTCGTCTCGGTGAACGTCGGCTTGCCTCGTCTGCTTGCTTGGGGAGGCACCACGTTCAAAACCGGTATTTTCAAACATCCCGTGCAAGGCCGAATCATGTTGCGGACGACCAACCTCGATGGCGACCGCCAAGCCGACCTCTCCGTACATGGCGGCGTCAACAAAGCTGTCTACAGCTATCCTTCCGAACATTACGAAGCTTGGAACGCGGAACTTCCCGATCCAGTCCGCACCTGGGGAGACTTCGGCGAGAACTTCACCACTAAAGGCCTCCTGGAAACCGCCGTTTCCATTGGAGACCGCTACCGCGTCGGCTCCGCCATGGTCCGGGTAACGACGCCACGGCTTCCTTGCTTCAAACTCGCGGCTAAATTCCAAAGAGATGACATCATCGAGCGATTCGTGCTCAGCGGCCGTTGCGGTTTCTATTTTTCCGTCATCGGAGAAGGAGAAGTCGGCGTCGGCGACGAGTTTGAACTGCTCGGACGTGAAGATCCCACCCTCACCATCGCAGAAGTAAACCGGCTTTACACCGCGAAGTCACCCGACCGCGAGTCCCTGCAACGATCACTGGACGTCAAGATCCTGCCCGAAAGCTGGCGCGATCGTTTTCGTACCCGCCTGGCGGAGATTGATGGCAACGGGAGAACGGTTTGAAAGATATCTCTCCTCTGCTGTAGCTTGGATCTTGTGATCCTCGACGTCCTCCATCGCATCGCCAATCACCGCCAGTCGCTCTCCCGCGAAGAGGCGCATGCGGTGATGACCGAGGTTCTCACCGGGGAATGTTCGGACGCGCAAATTGCGGCGCTGCTGGTGGCGTTGCACATGAAGGGCGAAACGGTCGAAGAGATCGTCGGTTTTGCCGAAGCCATCCGCGCCGCCGCCACTCCACTCGAACTTCACACCGACTCCGTCCTCGACGCCAGCGGCACCGGGCGCGATGCGCTCGTGGATACCTGCGGCACTGGCGGCGATACCAGCGGCACCTTCAACATTTCGACGGCCACAGCTTTCGTGGTCGCCGGAGCCGGCGTTCGGGTCGCCAAACATGGCAATCGCAGCGTGACCTCGAAGTGCGGCTCCGCCGACGTCATGGAAGCACTGGGCGTGAACATCCACCTGCCAGCCTCGCAGATCGCGGCCTGCCTCGAACAAGTAGGAATCGCGTTTCTTTTCGCCCCCGCCATGCATTCGGCGATGAAGTACGTGCAGACCGCTCGCCGCGAGTTGCATCTGCGCACGGTTTTCAACCTGCTCGGTCCGTTGACGAATCCCGCGCGCGCCAGTTGCCAGGTAGTGGGTGTCTATTCAGCGGATCTTGTTGAGACACTTGCAGAGGCACTCAGCATGTTAGGTTTGCGTCGCGCGCTTGTCGTCCACGGAAGTGACGGCCTCGACGAAATCACCATCACTGCCGCAACGCGCATCGCCGAAGTGCGCGAGGGACAAGTTCACAGCTACGAAGTCGAGCCCGAGGAATTCGGTCTGCAGCGCGCCACGCTCGAGGAAATCTCCGGCGGAGACGCCGCTCGCAACGCCACGCTGATCCGCGAAATACTGGCCGGGGAGAATTCCGCCCGCCGCGACGTGGTGCTGCTCAACGCCGCCGCCGCCCTCGTAGCCGCCGGACGGGCTGACCATCTGCGCGATGCAGTTCCGCTGGCCGCCAATGCTATAGATTCCGGCGCAGCGCTCGCAAAGTTACAGGCGCTTATCGCTTTCACGGCAGCCCACGCACAGCGACCCGATTGATAGGGTAAGTCGAAACTACCGTGGAGCCGCAACCGCTTTCACTTTTTTCGCAGTGTGCCAGTTTCCGAGAGGGACGTTAGCCGCCGAGGTGACTGGCATTGGGAGACTTTTCTATACAAAATACTTGCCTGATACAAGTCGAGATTTATCTTGGGAGGGAAGTAGGAGACCGCTTTTATGGAAGCACCTCGTCCAACTGCACCAGAAGGCGTTGCAAATTCACCCTTTGGCTCGTTTCGAGAATCCCTCGCCGATGCGATCCGATTTTGGGAGCCGCGGCGTCTGGTCTACAACTTTGTTCTCACCGCGGTAGTTGTTATCTGGCTCATAGCGACTTGGCCCCATTTCCGCGTGGCATTGACCCTGTCTTCGCTCCTGCTCCTCTCTATCCTGGCGTTACTGGCCAATGCCTGCTACTGCGCCGCTTATTTCGTGGACATCCCAATGCAGCGCTCATCTCTTAGTACAATCTGGAGACACCGGCGTTGGGGACTGTGGTTACTGGGAACGCTATTTGCAATTATTCTGGCAAATTACTGGATTGCTGACGAGATCTATCCATTTGTTCGCTGAAAAGCGAGAAGGTCCAACGCTCGTCTGTTCAGTCCGGGGTTCAAACTACCCGATTTCAAAATTACAAATTCTCTAAACTGACGCGCTGCGACGTAACCTCAATAGTTTAGGAGTACGCTCAGTGACGCAGAAGCACGCCAAGTGACCTCAAAAGACAGGATCGGGACACCTTACGGGACACCAGATTTTTCTTCCAACCCTGCCAGAACGAAGTGGGCTAGTGGTTAAGACTGGCCAGAGCTAGGCAATCGTTCCTACGTCGTTAGGCGCTGTCCTACAGCGTGTCCTTTTGCGACCCAGCGACGGGGGTTTTGAGTGTAATCGCTGATTACGTAAACCATCCAGACGCCTCTCCCGGCCTGGCTTTCCCCGTTATGGGATTACTTCCTGTTTGCCGGTCAACCGGGCACAACTCCATGAATTGCTGATTATTCCGGAGAACATTCCTTTGGCTAAAGGCTTCGCAGCCAGCGCGCAGATCGCATTCCGGTGAGATGTGATGTGTATCACTGACTGCAGCCATCGCCGGTTCGATACTTGAAGACCATACTCAGGAGGTCTGTCCGTGAATAGTTTCTGTGCGCGCATGTTCGGTCTCACCCTGTTTGTTTTTCTCGTTTTGGCTATTGCCGTCCAACCTGCCATTGCTCAGCAGGATCAAGCCAAGCATATTTTCCATCGGGGGATTCCAGCCGGGGATACCTGTTCCAGCTGCCACAAGGTGTTTTATGACCAATGGAAAGCCAGCCCGCATGGCGCCAACGGTGTCGAATGCACCGTGTGCCATGGCGAGACAACATCACGGGACTTCGCGGGCACGCCGGCGTTAAGCACATGCGACACCTGTCACACCGATCAGGTGGCACAACTGAAGTCTGATCCATTCATGAAAGGCAAGACGTGTGTGAGCTGTCATCAAGCACACACCTTCGTGGAGCACAAGAAGGCGGCCCCGGCAGGC
>Ga0181539_1000211_pt1 | contig 69847 bp, 76 predicted proteins | sample PEATcosm2014_Bin_46_FD_119767 | JGI IMG/M metagenome (GOLD analysis project Ga0181539, IMG submission 119767) | Peatland microbial communities from MTU Mesocosm Facility, Houghton, MI, USA - PEATcosm2014_Bin23_60_metaG | ecosystem: Environmental > Terrestrial > Soil > Wetlands > Peat | place...
GAGAGTAAATGGAAGGAGGTGATGGGAAAGGAAATGCGGGTATCAACCCACCTGAGAAGGTTGGCAGATCATTTCATGGGCAACGACTTCATCTTCCATTTACTCCTTGGAGTCCTCGGTACCCAGGGAATAAAGGACGTCATTACTTGTCGAGCGCCGAAGGGTTTGGGCTCGTTCGTATCCTAGACGCCTAAAGAGCTGCTCGAACGAGACTGTCAATGATCAACGCGAAGAAGAGAGCGAACAGGTACGGGCTTGAAACTTTGAATGCTTTGTACGCCATGTCATTGTTGGGGTGGAAGAACAGTTTTAGGTTAATGTAGAGAACCCAAGCTCCGAAGAAGATTGCAACCGCGAGGTAGACGACGCCGAAGTGTCCCGCGAAGTAAATCCAGAGAGAGAACGGTATCATCAATACGACGGTGGACACGATGCATCGTAGCGCAGTTTTGAGTTTCGTTACAACCGGCAGCATCGGCACGTTGGCTCGCGTGTAATCATCTTTCGTGAATATTGCCAAGCTCCATATGTGCCCTGGAATCCAGAGAACAACCAACGCTGCCAAGAGAACTGGGAGGAGCGAGACTCCGTTTGTTACTGCGCTCCAACCGAACATCACCGGCAAGCCTCCACTCACCCCTCCGAGGATAATGTTCAGTGAACTGCGCCGTTTCAGCAGAAGGCTGTAAACAACTACGTTGTCAAGCACACCAAGAGCAATCCAAACAAATGATAAGAGGTTAATCCAGTAAGCAAGGGCAAGGCCGACCGCAGCCAAGAATAATCCCCAAACTAACGCCTTGTTCGGGGTTATGCGTCCGCTGGGTATGGGCCGATGCTTAGTGCGGTGCATTATGGCATCGATATCCCTGTCAACGTAGGATGTGAGTGTGTCGCATCCAGCGCTGGATGCCGTGATGGCCGCTATTCCTGCAACTAGAAGTGTTGGAGTGAGGGGTTGAAGCATCTGACTCCAAGCGACGATCATGGTTGCAAATGAGGTAAAGACAAGGAGAAAGACGATGGGGGGCTTCGTGACCTCAACGTAATTTCTAATGGTTTGGGTAGTAGTAACTTGGAAGTGTAAAACGCCCCTACGGAAGCACATCAAGCAGGCCGTGCATGTTTGCGTGGCCGGCCCCGCAGAAAATTGTGCAGATTATCGTATATTCGCCAGGCTGAGTCGGTACGATTGTAATTACCAGGTCATGCCCCTTCTGCACGGTCGCTGGAGTATCCATTATGCCTTCAATGAAGAAGCCATGTTCGCTGAAGGACGGGTCTTGCTGCCAGATTCCATGTACGTGAAACGTAACGTTGTCGCCCACATGTACAACGATTGGATTGTCTTCAATGTTGATGGTTCCATTCTCCATAAACGCCCATTGCTCCGCTACGATGTCGATTGTAATATTCTGTGGAACATGGGGAGGTCCAATCTCAGCAGGCAGAATATAGAATTGGTAGTAGAACATACCCGTCCCCATCAGTAAAAGGAGCAAAACAGCGACTGCTCCCACCCATGGCCCCTGAATTACCTTAGGTTGAGACATAGCAAACGAACTCTACTTCGAGTCAGCCCCAATTCGGTAAAGGTGAACCAATATTCCAAATGCAATCAGCCCCACACCAATCTGCAGAAGCACTACGTTCTTGAGCCCTGCCAAGAAAGCCTGAGATGAATAAATATCGAACAGTACTTGAAATCCAAGTAGGGAGAGAACAATCGCGCGCCACTCATTCGACGTCATTTTGTATATCGGAAATTGCGTACGGGCGTGAGTTGGACGGGCACCGGGGGGAGGTGCAGTCGCTCGGAAGCCTAAGAAGACTACCGCATAAGCCACAGCGCCAATGAACACCAACGACCCGAAGAAGATTAATGGATCAATCTCAAGTTGAGGTATACCGTTCAGTGGGGAGAAAAGATCATTCGCCCTAAAACCCCAAACAGTCGTTACGGCCAGTTGCGCTAAACCAGCAACTCCCATAGCAGTATAAAACGGCCGATCGCGCACCGAAAGTTTTCTGCTAGTATCTATGAAAGGGACGATCAGGAATACGATTACAAAAATCATAGGTATCACTACCCCAGCCGTGAATTTGTCGATCCCGGTTCTGATGATCGCATACATCCCAGTCAAGTACCATTCAGGCATCGTAATGCCCGCCTCAGCCGTTGGAATGAACTTCGTCCCCAACTCAACCGGAAAGAGGCCCCCGATAACCATGATAGCGCCCGAAACCATAGACACGACTGGTATGTCAAGGACCATGTAACGCGGAAAATGAACCATCATGACGAGTATCATGATCATCGGGAAGATGAACACATGGACACTATAGAATCGGAGTATAAGATCACCAAGCCCAGTCCCGGCCATCAACCGAAAGGCCGTTGGCCCCATAAACGGCGTACTCCTAGCCAAAGCTCTCCCAATGTTAATCGCCAACATACCACGAACGTTCAGCAATAGATCGTACCCAGTGTACGCTTCAATTATCGTCAGAATGCCGATGATGATTCCAGTTACCCAAAGAACCTCGTACCGTAATTTGTACCTCCCGGAGAAATACTGATAGAACATGTGCGCAACAGCAAGAAGCACCATGGCATTTGAGGCGTAGTAGTGAATATTGCGTAACGCCGACCCAAACGGAATTACTTGATCAATGGCTTGCACGCTGTCAAATGGTGACGTTACGGCTCCAGTCGCAGTGTTGAAGATGACTGTAGGGCTATAGTAGAGCATGAGGAGGGCGCCAGAGATTCCGAGTAGAGCAAAGGTCGTAAAGGTTAGGAATCCTAGAAACCCGAGAGGGCTCACGAACTTTTTGGGGAGAGTGAACTTCAACCCCAAGAAAATGGTTCTCTCAAGCCGCTGGTTCAGCCAGTCGATCACGAGCTGAACAGGGCTCTTCTCTTTACTGGCTGGGGGGCGTGGTGCTGCCATATCCAATTGCATCCAAATCTATGTTGTGTGCGTAAATGTTGTCGCCATCGAATCGGAGTTGAACGTTCGGTAGGTAACGTCCGATCTGGGCTGCCGGCCCTCCGATTGGCCAACCATCAGTTGGCCGATAAATGCTTCCATGGCATGGGCATCCTATGATATTGGAACTACTTGCGGCCGACTGGCCGGCCGTACCTAAGTAAGATACAAGGCACTGTAGGTGTATGCAAGTGCGGTTGTAAGACACGAATTCGTTTCCAGCTTGACTCGCAAGGTCTGGTGGTAGGTGAATCAGCATATTCGTGTATGTTGGGTCCGTTGTGAAGGGGAACCAGTAAATTATCGACCCGTTAACCGGAACATCGCCCTTTGCGGCGATCAGTACCTCTTGGAAGGTGCTGGGAACTTGAGGAATTAGGAATTGGCCCGCCGCGGCAAATGGTGCTGCCGCCAGAACAGCGGAGACTCCGCCCATGATTTTCAGAAAATCTCGGCGTGATAACTTAGGCTTCTTCGTTGGAGTAGCGCCGTCGAACTGGGTTTCTAGAGAACTTCCACAGCAATTAGTAAAATCCTCGCACGACAAGCATGCACTCGAGTAGCTTTGACCCCGATACTTGAACTTCCGCGGCTGGGAACGGGTCTTGCTGGTATACGAATTCAATTGATACACCCTTTCATCGTATGCGCGAAAGATTTTGTTCGTCTAACGAAAACGCGTGCAATTAAAGTTTTCAGGAATAGAACTCGTAGTTGCTAACCATGCAAAATCCCCACGTTGATTTGATGGTCTGAGTAATTTGTCGTTGATGAATCTGTCAACGAAAGACTCGGCTGCCTGCTTCTCTTCAGCTACTCATTGTTCAGGGTTTTTCCACAGGGCCTCGCTTAATGTTTGAAGTTTTGAACTCAACCGCACTGGTGCCGGCTGCGGATTCGCCAATTCTCTATACCTTGCAGGCAATCTCGCAACACCGTTCAGCGTTGCTTCCCTGATTTGGCTGATGCTAGGCGCACTGTAGATAACTTTCCCATTCTTGAAGACATTAATCAACAGTGGATCACCCTCTACGTCATCATCTTCGGATTGCAACGCTAGAATATCCGCCTCGATCTCCCCGTTCCCGGAGTACTTCCTATAGACCTGTTTAGCTCCAGGTATAGTTCGTTTCCCTTCGCTCGTCTTAACGCGGAAACTCACTTCCTTCCCGCGGCGGATCGCGACGATCTTATAGATCGCTTGGAGCGCAGGGTCGTCTCGGGAAGTGACAAGCTCCGTCCCAACACCGAAAGCGTCAATTGGTGCACCCCTTGCGGTCAGGTCGTCTATGATAAATTCGTTAAGGTCACCGCTCACGAATATCTTCGTCTGCTTCAGTCCAGCATCGTCTAAGATTTTCCTAACCTTTACGCTCAACTCGTACCGGTCCCCGCTGTCAAGCCTTACAAGTGATGGTCTCAGGGAAACTGCCTTTTTCGCGGCCTGGAGAGTATCATAGGTGTCTAGCAGAAGCGCTGGATTAGAAGGAAAGGCCTTACAAAATCGCTGGAACGCTTCCTCCTCGGTTTCGTAATTCATCACGAATGAATGAGCCATAGTGCCATAGATCGGTATCCCAAACCTATATCCTGCCAATACGTTGGATGTCCCAACGCACCCACCGATAAAACTCGCCCTAGCTGCGAGAAGCGCAGCCTCCGGACCGTGTGCGCGTCTGCCCCCAAATTCTACAATCTCATGGCCCTTCGCGCTCTGAACAACTCTCGAGGCTTTCGTCGCAATCAACGTTTGAAAGTTGATGGTGGATAAGAGGAAAGTTTCCACGATCTGAGCCTCGATTATCGGGGCCGTCACTCTCAGGATTGGTTCGTTGGCAAAGAATACCGTTCCTTCAGGGAGAGCCCAGACATCGCCACTGAATCTAAGTTCGAGGAGGTATGTGAAGAAGTCGTCGCTTATGCCTTTGAAAGCGGGGTGCTTTCGCAGGAAGTCTACATGTTCCTTCTCGAACCGTAGGTTTTGAAGATATTCTACAGCTTGTTCCAATCCGGCCGATATAAGGTACGACCGATTCTTCGGTAGGTTCCTGACGAAGAGTTCGAATGTAGCCTCAGCGGATTCTTTGTTCTCGAAATAAGCCGCTGCCATTGTCAACTCGTAGAGGTCTGTCGCGAGCGCGTTATCTTTTGGAAACAACCCCGAACAAATCCTCATCTGATTGGTTTAGGGCGTAATAATAATCGTTCTTCCGTCAGATATGTCACTTTCTTATAGTTGAAGGTGAACCCTGAGGTTTGGTGCTTTGCTGTGGGTGCTGTGGTCGAGCGGGTTTTCATTAGCCTTAATGATGTTTCGAATTTGCTGCGAGGCCAAACAAAATGAGAGTTTACAAGCACGTAGAAAACTGCCCCGAGTACAATGAACCCCACCAACACTTAATCGACGACGAGAAAATTTTTTGCCATGCCGTAGGCAAATGGCTTAACGACCCGACAGGTATCTCCTATAAGGAATTGAAGGAACGCTGGAAAGAAAACAAATGAGAAACTGTTGCAGAAATATGGTTATGACAACAAGTTCATGGCTGATGTTCGCCCGCTCTTCCAACTAGCGAGACAAATCGCAGGAAAGCAACCAAGAACCGTTGTCACTGACGGAGCGGCGAATTCCACGAAGCCTACAAGGAAGAATACTGGACACAGAAACTAGAGAATCGAACAGAGCACATCCGAGATATACGCATGGACGGAACAGTGCACAATAACAAAATGGAACGGATGAACGGAGAAATCCGTGATAGAGAGCGAGTGATGCGAACCCTAGAGAAATCCGACAGCCCCATATTGAAAGGCATGGAAATTTACCACAACTACGTTCGCCCGCACATGGCATTGAAAGGAAAAACACCTGCGGAAGTGGCGGGCATAGAGGTTCGGGGTGAAAATAAGTGGCTTACTCTGATTCAGAACTCAACAAGAAATCAAGCCACCCCTCCCGACTTACGAAAGAGTAGAGTAATAGTAAAGTAAAGCGCGATGGTAAGAGTTGCCACTCCTTCATCAAGATAATTCAGGAAGAACAAACCAACTGACAAGACATATAGAACAATTGTCACGAAAACCGTGAACGACACTTGAGGCGGGTATGCACTGAATTTATCCAACCAGCCATGAAGTTGATGCCTTGCGTAATCAGCTACACCTTCGGCTCGATTCGGCTCTAACGGTGTCATGTCAATCGCGTATTGTGGCGATTGCAGAATCTTCTCTATGTAAGAAGTAACTAAAACACGATGTTCTTCAAGACCATGAGTTAGTATAAACTCAAATCCCCTCACTTGGGCGAATGCGAAGTTCATGACGGTTTGTCCGTTCATCCAAGGTTCAAGTTCTATGAACACTTGATAAGACGGCCCTCTTTGTGTGCGCAACCTAGCGACTCCATTTTCAGTTCTATCTATATTCACATCCAGTCGAAGTTTCTCTCGGAATCGGTCAATTAACAGGATACGTTCAATTCGTTGTGGATTGCTGTTGGCAACAAACGAGCATCTCAATATATCGTCAGGAAATCCAGCACATCCGAAAAGGAATATTCCGAGAGGGAGATGCCAGCCGATTAGAACAGCCCCAGCTACCACTGCAAACCATTCACCACCTATTCCAATCGATCTTGTTGAAAGCCCTACTACTAGCACTAGAAGAATGCCGACAATCTGGACGTAATTTGGCGGAATCAGTTTTCTGTCCCAGTTACGGTATGCAAAAACACCAGTGAGGAATTGAGGCAAAAATAATACGGTGAGGGAAGCGATAACTGCTCTTGCAAATCCAATCGCTGTTGGAGCTATGGTCGGTTTCATAACCAAGTATTCATGGATTCTGTGCGGGTAATAGCGCAGATAAATCCCGAACACCAAGGCGTCAACCGCCCCGCCCAGAAATGTCAAAACAATTAGTCGCAGCAGATCGGTGTACTCTCGTGGAGAAGGATTGAACCGAAACTGAACTATGACGGGCAGATGCCTGCGAAGGCTGCTCATGAGACTCACTTCCCATATTCGCTAACGGCTCAAAAGACTTCGCGTCGATAGCTTCCAGCAACCGATTTTTGACACGATGAGCAAATGTGTCCAGCAACCGAGGACTTGACGTTACCCGAAGTAAGGTGGGTTAAATAGGGTAGTTACGTGAGGTAAGCGCCGCTGCGAGATTGCTTTCCAGTCACCGTTGTCAACCGTTATCACGTTAAGGTGTAATTGATCATCGAAGGATCGTGGGCGAAGATTTGAACAGTAGTTGATTGCTCCTCTCCGAACTACCAACAACCACCGCGCCGGTCAGTCACCGATCGGGCTGAGAAAGCGTAGAAACTCCATGTCGGAAATAAGGTTGCTACAAAATCACGGAATCCAACAAAAATGCTAGCAGTATAATCGTTCTTTGTCGAGTTCGTTTTTTGGTGTTGGTGGTTGGAAAGGTATAATTACGAGCTGGGTTCAACGCTACCGAAAATCCTGTTAAAGGTACGAGAAGTGACTCCTTGAAACGTACAGCAGCCGCATTCACGATATTGGTCGGGTTGACGGCTGTGATGATTGGCCTTTACCTGAACGAATTCAAAACTCTCGCCGACATACTTCACGCATATGTGATTCTAAGCTCGTGAGTGATGGGGATTGGCAGAGACGCAACCAGCAACGCAGCCCGCCGCGAAACCGGAGGAGGATTTAAGGCGGTTCAAATTCAAATGGACTCTACCCAGAATGATCGTACAACTAATCGCCCTGGTGGCGGTAAATGCTCTCTTTTTGACCGCGATCTTTCCAAACCTGCGGGTACAGCCTATTCCGTTTGGGCTCCCTATCCTAGTTAGTGTGAATTCGCATTTCTCCACCGTGTATAGCTCGCTGGATTTGATTCAGCTGGAGTTATCCCAGCCTGAATTCCCATGGATTGTTTTTGGGACCGTGTTGCTCATCGGAGCAGTGGTCGGTCGTGCATTTTGCGGTTGGATATGCCCTATTGGATTCATTCAAGATATTATTACGACTCTTAAGGGCAAGTTGGACTTTGTTTCGCCTAGAACGCACAAGAGTTCAACGAGACTGAAGTATCTCCTTCTAGCCGGAACGTTATTGATCAGTGGGACTTTGGCTTTGGCGCTTGCCTTGGGCGGAGGTGCCGCCTACAAGGCGGCGTTGGGCGTTCTTGCCTCGGGGCCATTCATTGCAATTTCACCTGACGGAACATTGTTTGGCACCATCCCTACTCTAGTCGGAATGGCCAGTCAAAACCTCGCCTCATTCCTAACCAAACCGCCGACCATCCAAGAGGTTTGGGGCGAGCTACTTACCACTCCCCCTCTGCTCGCCCTGCGAATACTGATTCTGATTGGTTTCTTCGGGGCGGCCTGGAAGGTTCCAAGGTTTTGGTGCCGATATGTTTGCCCAACTGGAGCGTTAATGGCGGTTTTTCAGAAGTATAGCTTCACGGGCATCAAACGGGATCCTGTAAAGTGCACCAAGTGCCCACATTGCGAGATCAAATGCCCTATGCAGATCAACATACTCGACTTGCCCTGGGAGAAGTTCAACGATCCGGAATGCATTATGTGCATGGAGTGCATCGACGCGTGCCCACACGGTTCTCTTGGTCTCAAGTTCCCTTAACAGTAGGACGCTGCTGAAGGTTCGTTGTATTGCGCTTGTCAATTTGATTGGCGAACACAGTTCGGCAGTTGAGATCTAGACGTACGACCTGATCGTTGTTGGTGCGGGTCCCGCGGGGTCGGCGGCCGCCCGAAAAGCAGCCCAACTTGGGCTGAATACGCTTCTGCTCGAGAAGGAGAAGATGCCCCGGGATAAGCTTTGCGGTGGGGGTGTCACCCCGAAAGTGTTGAAGTTGTTGGACTTCCAACTACCCGACGATATTATCGAATGCGCACCTAGGTCCATTAGAATTCATGTCGGCCAAAGCTGCTTCAAATTTCAAACCTCACGCCCCCTTGTCTACATGACTTCTCGTTCGAAGTTTGACAGTCTTCTTTACGAGAAAGCAGCTGAGGCTGGAGCAGAGGTTAGAGATCGAACTCCAGCCCAAAGCGTTGAACCACATCCTACCTTCAACGAGGTTGGAACTCCCAATGGCTCTTTCAGGGCAAGGATGGTGATCGGCGCCGACGGAATGGGAGGCCCAACTGCAAGGAGCAGTCACTTGTACCAAAGTTGGGATCCGCATCAGGTTGATTACGCAATTGAGGCTGAAGTTACAGTTGGACAAAAAGCCGTACTCGACTTTATTGGGGACCAGGAATATTTCGATATTTACTTCGGTGTATCACAAGCAGGTTACGGCTGGATATTTCCCAAAGACGACCACTTGACGGTCGGAGTCGGGTGCAGGTTAAGCAAGCTCCGAGATGCGCAAGAACTCTTCCGCAACTTCGTGAAAGGAATTCCAGAATTGGAAGGACGAGACATACCTAAACCAAAAGCGCACTTGATCCCTCTGGGTGGCATCGCCCACGTCCCCCTTGCTGCCGACAGGACTCTTCTTGCAGGTGACTCTGCGGGCTTTGCAGAGCCATTACTGGGTGAAGGCATATATTTCGCCATCCTGGGCGGACAGATAGCCGTCGAAGTTGCCCAAGAGGCCTCTCGCTCCGACAGGTTTGATCGGAAGTTTCTTGCGAGTTACGCAAGAAGGTGCCATGAGGAATTTGGAGCGGACTTCGACGTTGCATACCGGGTAGCTTGCTTCAGCTACCTGGAACAGTATGATATGGACCGTGTTGCGCGGTTCTTCTTCTCGGAGAAGAGAGTGCAGGAGTGCATGGTCGGTTTGTTGGAGGGAACCATGCGCTACCGCGATGTGCAGGCAAAGTTGGCGTGGCAATACCTGAGATATCGGATGGCCAAACTCGGTTTTCCTTTCTACTCATAACCTGGCCCATAGCCTGAAAGCCTGCCACATCTATTCTAACCTCGAACACTCTATGTCAGCCGCATTTGATGCAGCCGGGTTCTATAGTAGACAGGTTATCCTCTCTGAGCTTGGTTCTCGCGGACAAGAGAAATTGAGAACCGCGGACGTAGCGGTCATTGGATTGGGCGGTCTGGGAAGCGTGTCTGCCCTTTACCTAGCCCTCGCGGGCGTCGGGAAACTAACTCTTGTAGACCAAGACACGGTGGAAATGAATAATCTTCACAGACAGGTTCTCTACTCGATGTCGGACCTCCGATACCCAAAGGTGGAAGCTGCGGCCCGCAGGATCCAACAAATCAACCCCGAAGTAAAGGTCAATCCGATTCCAGAGAACATTCGCGCAGAGAACGTTTCGTCTGCCCTCACCGGCTCTGACTGCGTTGTCGACGGCCTTGACAATATGCAGACCAGGTATGCGATAAACAGGTTCTGTGCCGAAAAGCAGATTCCGCTGATCTTCGGTGGCGCGATTGGAATGGAAGGGAACGTGGCCACTTTGAAAGTGCCTGAAACTCCATGCTTAGAATGCTTCCTTCCCGACCTCGTTGACACCGACTTACCAACATGTGACACGAGAGGGGTGTTGGGTGCGACGACGGGAATAATTGGAGCGATTCAAGCCATGGAAGCGATAAAGGTCCTCGCCGAAATTGAACCACAATCTAAAGGCAAGCTAATGGTATTCGATTTTGCACAATCTGAATATCGAACGATTGAATTGAGGGTTAGGACGGACTGCAATGTCTGCCAAATCAAAACGCCAAGCATGGCTGCATATCCATCAAAATTGGCTTGGCTATGCGGCTCAAACACAGCGAACGTAAACCCAGAAGCACCGCTGTCCCTAGATTTGCCGAAGATTGCAACTTTAATCGGCCGAAAACACGCCCTACTTTTGACTACACCAATGGTTCTTGTCTTCGATTACATGGATCATGAAGTAAGCCTATTTAGGAAAGGAAGAATGCTCATCAAGAATGTGAAGGACGAGGCTGAAGCACTCGAGATCTCACGCAAAATCTTCGACATAGTCACTATGGGCTGATTACGGTATGGTCCTTGAAGTTACCAGCATCTCCAACCAGGAGCCTCAACCCAGACTCGCTGGAAGAGCACTCTTCCTCGTCTCGGGTGGAATAGATTCTCCGGTAGCAGCATGGCTGCTTATACGGAAAGGTGTGGAACCAGTCTTCGCCTACTTCGACAGTTATCCGCTTTGTGACCAAGCAGCCGAGAGCATAGCTTTAGACTCCATAAGAACCGTATGCCATGCAGCTGGAATCGAAGATGCCCGGATTTATGTCGTGACTCATTCGCCTGACCTAAAAGAAATTCTATCAAACTGCCCGACGAAATACGCGTGCATACTCTCAAGGCGAATTATGTTCAGAGTTGCCGAGGAGATTGCCTTGCGGCAAGGATGTCAAGCGATTGTGACCGGTGACGCTCTCGGCCAGAAGGCCAGCCAAACCCTGCAGAATATCGTCACTGCAGACAGCGTGCTGAACAAGGTCCATGTCCTAAGGCCGCTGGTTGGAATGAACAAGCTGAAGATTGAACAATATGCGAAGAAGATAGGAACCTACCAGATTTCAATTCGGCCCGGCGTCGCGACATGCGGAGTACCAACAGATAACCCGAGCACGTCGGCGAGACGGAATCGATTAAAAGAGGTTGAAACAGCTCTAGATGTCGACGCCATGGTGAAGAGAGATCTAGAAGAAGCGCGAATCCTCAACGTTCGACTCTAGTTCTTCGAAACCACGAAGACCGCGCTCATAACTTCGGCCGCTGCACGCTTTGCAGCCGGCTCCGATTCAGCTTTTCTTATTATCATCCTCCCATCCCTTCTCAGAGTTATTTCCTGCCCCTCGAGGTTTCTTAGGACGACAAAATGTGGTGTCCATAGCATAAGCTCGAGTCCCGATATCGCTCGATCTTTCAAGTTGGCAATGTCAACCCGAATCGCCCTCCTCGGTATTGCTTCAATGGAGAGGTGGTCAGAACAGAGCTTGAAGAACAAACTATCTGGTCGATCCTCCGCCTCCATATGCGCCACCTTAGGATTCCTAGGAAGTGCATGTGCAGGTTTATTAGAGCTACAGCCGCAACGGTTCGCTCGCCGGGGCTAGTGCCGGGGTTGACCTTTGGATTTCGTCCTGGGGTCACTGAATGCCGAACGGTTCAGGCGGCGGGCTGCAGAAGAATACGCTTGCCGCAACCCGCAGTATAGAAGCCTACTATCGCTGAGGTGGGTTCGAATCCCATCCCCGGCTCCAAAATAGTAACTCGGAGCCGTTCCTATTTTTATGGTAGGCCCGAACGGGCCGGAATTGAACCCGAAAGAAGTGCTACATCGGATTGAGAGAACGAATCGACGTCCACGGCGCAAAAGCAAGATACGCTCGCGCCCTCAAGGCCGTGAAGAAAGACAAGGACCTCTCCGATTACAACCGCAAGAAGATCATCCAGTTTGTGTGGGACCTCCAAGCCGAGGGCCTAACGCTTGTTCGACAAATCAAGTACCTCTACCTCCTACCGAAACTTGCGAAGCTACTCAAGAAGGACTTCAACAAGAGAATGACACCATCATGCACGGTTGGCAAAGACTTGAAGCTAAAATCGTAAGAGCCCACGCGGGAGTTTATCGCACCGAATTATGGGTTGATGCCGAGGTAGTTTCTTGGTTTAGCGAGGTAGAGGCAGAATACAATCGGCTAGTTGAACAAATTAGGTCAAGATGAGCGTGTGCCTAACACCTAAAGGTGTTACAGATCGGGACGCAGATAGGTAACATGAGTCCATATGGTGGCTGTCAGATTAGAGGTTAGGTATGGCTCATGCAGAACACGACAGATACGAGACAGAAGCTTCTTGAGGCCAAGTACTTTCTAGAGCAGATGAGGAACACACAGATGAGAATAAAGAGTGACGATTTGATGAAGCTCTTAAAAGATAAACGAAACATAACCGTTAAACAGGAACCAGTTCGTCCGCGTGCTCTCGTTAAGGTAAGCATGAATGAGTCAGCTGTGGCAATCGATGATGGTTTTTCTCTTGTCATCAAGCGTGCGAATGGAACTGTAGAGAAAAGCGAGTCAGTTCCAGCGCAACCTCCTCCACAGCCTAAGGCCCAGACGCAAACGACGGTGGAATGGCTCTGGTACTTTGTCGAATTACCCGACAAAGATGTGGTTAGTGTTTGCGCGGAATGTGTGACGAAACTTGAATCGCTGGTGAGAGAGTGTGAATCTCGATTTCACAATTGAGGTTTGTTGCTCTGACATACTCTAATATCAACCGACTTTTCACAGCGGCTCTTATCAACCGACAACTTCACGTTACCGTGTTCTGTGTGTGTGAGTAGAGATTGGATGCTAGAAGAGTTTGTCTTTGTCCAACATCAACTCTGACTCGGAATATTCTTGCCCGTACATTTTCTTGATTACCAGAAATCGTCTCGATCTCTCTCTAAGTTCTTTCTCGTAGATTTCGATAACTCCATCGAACAAGTCGATAACCGTCTGAGTCTCCTGCTTGGAAGCTACGAGGGGGTTGAGAAAAGCCAGCACCGTAAAGCCTTCGGCGTTGCGTCTACCAAGAAAGTCAGAAAACCATTTTCTGGTTGCCACTCCCTTATGAAGGAGAAGTATGTCCGTGAGAAGATCGAATATGAGTAATCTGTTGCTCGCCCCGTGGTTTACGTGCTCCTCCATAATCTTTGTAAATGCTATATTGACGTCGCTTAGGTTGTCAATGCCTGGGATCTTGTACAAGTTTGCGGGCGGGGACAATACCTTATCGGCCTGTGGATTGAGGGCAAAGAAATCTTTCGGATACGTCCTAACTAAGCCTTGAGTTCTGCTGGGATCGTTCGACAAATAAAGGGTCGGCATTCCGGCAGAGAGAGCGGAGCCGATGATCTTACGCAGCAGGAGGTCCCTTTCGTCGCAGGGCGGGGAGATCAGAAGGACTGCGTAACCTATTGGTAAACCTCCCACCAAGAGGTTGTCCAAATCGCCATACGCGGTCGAAAGTCTATTACTAAAAGGGGATTGTGGGGGTGGCTCTGCTATCTCTGCGCTTTGGGGAGGTTTCTCCACTATGGCTGTAACCGCATTTTTCAATAATGTTCTCTTTCTCCTCCGAAGAAGAACGACTGACGCTACCATCGCGATGATGACAACCAGGCCAATTGCCCCTACAATACCGAAGTTACCGGATGTACCTACCGATCCAGCCTGTGAAGCCAAAGAACTCGATGCCATGGACGTGGGAAGAACGATGGTGGTTTCAGTCGTGCTGGAGCTTGTTGCACTTGTTGAACTTGACGCACTTGTTATGCCGTTGATCAAAATTGTAGATGCTGGAAAACTAAGTTCAACAGTTGAATAACCAGATGCCGGGCTAGTAGGGCCACCGACAAATATGAAAACGAAATAATAGGTTGCGTTGGCTGGGAAAGAGAGAGAGCGATACCGATTGCCATAGCCCACTGCGTTTTCTTCAACGTAAAGGGGTCGAGCGGTTTCTGGAAGACGACAGTTTTGGATCGAATTAAGTTGATCTTGTGTGAGAATATAGAAATTGATCTGCGTATCTGACCCATAAGTTCCCGCAACTTCATCGCCCTTTACTGCCGAGAAAGCTAGCGAACGCACTGTACACTGGCCTGAAGCGGGATGTTCTATGGTCATTGTCGTCGTTGTTTCTAATTGTTGACTGTTCCCATTTGGGATGGACAGGAATGAGAGGCATAGTGCAGTAATCAAAAGGCTGACGACAAGGATTCGTAGATTCATGTAAGTGGGATGATCTCAACGCGGTGTGCTAATAAGGGTTTGATTTACTGGATTACGAGTAGCATACCTGAAAGGTGAACGGCTGAAAGGCTACACGGCTCTACTGTTCCACATTAGAAAGATGGGGTTGAAAGCAATCATAGACGGTTGCGAAAACGACTTGAAGATTCTGCGCCAACTTGCACTCAAGGAAGGAAAGTAGTTACAGTGAGGAAATAATCTTGCTACCCACTGGTCTAACCGAAGAAGAGAAGAAGTACTGGGCAAAGGCTGAAGTAATTCTGAAGGGATTGATTCAGGAGTTAGACAATAAAGGGTTTATTCGGACAAAGAAAGACATTATCCTTGACAAAGCATCGTTCGCTCAAATGCTTTTCATATCAGGTCGAATAAATGAACATCTTCTCTTGACGAACATGCTTACAACGGTCTTTACCGCTAAAGCACAAGAGAGCGAGAAGTTTTTCCTTGGTCTAAACATCGGCTTTACAAAAGCGAATGTGAGCACTTTCTGGATGTACGAGCTTTTCTTTCTCTTTCTAGAAAGCACGGACCTTTTCACGAAGAACCTAACGCTCATTGTCATTCCCAACACGCCCTTCTGGTCGAAGATGACATTTGGGCAACTCACTGATGTTCTAGGGAAGGAATGCCCGAATTTTGGTCCCAAATTGGTATCTGAAACCGATGTTCGCTTGAGAAACTCGATAGCTCATAACCTCTATTGGATGGAAAGGAAAGATAATGGTTCGATAGAACTCTATTACACCGATGAGTTGGGTACAGCAATGACCGCGAAACCGCTACAAGAAGTTCTAGTCAGCATACGAAAACAAAACCTATTGGGTGTTTGCCTTACCTCAATACTGGATGAAGAAATAGCCGTACTAATCAAATGAGGGAATTCATTCGACGAAGAAAACATAGCGTTAGACCATACCCTGTCACTGGAATCATGAGGCCCCATCCTCTTTGCATTAGACTCATACTCGACCAGTGCACGACTAGGAAAGAAAGCACTATTGTCGCCACAAGGGAAAAAACAACGATGGAACCATAGATGCAGAAACCAGAAAGGAAACCGTGAATACCCATTTTAATCCGTGGTCTAAAAAGGCAAAATCACTCTCTATTTCGATATGCATCAAGAGCTAGCATACTTAGCATTAGCACGAATGGTATGAATACGAAGAGCATGAGAGAAAATATCTCGCTCTGAACAATCGTCTTGAAGTATTTCAGAAAGCTCGCGACAAACGCAAGGAATTCTAGAAGCACAATCAGTGCCATATCTTCAAGTCTCAGTTTTAGTTTGGGTCGAAGTGTGTACGCTAGGCCAAGGATGGAGCCTAAGAGAAGGAACAGCGAAGAACTGTATAGCCCCAAGCTGCCTATTGGTAGGGCAATTAGAAGAAGTAAGCCTAGAAAGGCTGAGATCGTACCCAAATTTGCTAATTTACTCAAGCATTCAGCCCCCTGTCGCTTATCTTAGTTCGGCTCTTACACTTGTTGCCTCAGCAACCGAATTTTGACAGCCGAAACCAGAAACGAAAACAACCGAGAACTTGACGTTACCTTTTGCGGGGTAACGCGTACTCTTCGTTTGGTAGGTATGGGTGTGACAATTCGTTTGGTATAATTGTTAGGGGGGTTTAGCTTGCTTCAGGGTTCACGAGTGGAAATGAAAATGTGGGAAAATCTGTAGATTTCGAGGGCGTTGGTTGTTTGCTTACTTCTTGATCATGGGCTTCTCGCAACACATTAGGGGTCCACAGTTTGGGCACTCGTCCTCCGTGCAACCCTTAGTGACGGCGACTTCAATATGACATTCCGGATGGTCGCAAACGTAAACGTCGCCCTTCTTGAATGATACCAAACATACTCACCTCTTCAGACTAGATTCGCAAGACGAACACGTCACTCGTTTTTTAATAGCTCTTTCTGTTATGATCAGGCTATGCCAAAACTTGACGAGCCAGCACCAGACTTCGCGGCAGACACAAACAAAGGAAAGATCTCGCTTTCGGATTTTCGCGGGAGATGGGTGGTCCTGTTCGCCTATCCTGCAGATTTCACCCCCATATGCGAGGCGGACATTACCGGTTTCGCAAGGAACAAACCTAGGTTTGATGAGCTAGGAGTTCAATTCATCGGATGGAGCGTTGACTCAACCGAGTCTCATCGAAAATGGATCACAGAGGTGAAGGACAAGACTGGAGTGAACATAGACTATCCACTCATAGCTGATGTTGACAAGAAGTTGGCGGAGGAATACGACATACTGCACAAAACTAGAGGAGTCACATACCGAGGGGTTTTCGTAATAGACCCAGATGGAATCTTGAGGTTCAGCGCTACCTACCCGCTGGATGTTGGAAGAAGCACAAAAGAAGTTGAAAGAATCATCAAGGTCCTCCAGAGAGCCAAAGAGCTAAACCATCTCAAGGACTTGGATCGCGCAAGAGAACTGAGCAGATACAACGAGTAGACTCATCCTATCAAGAGATCTCATCACTAACGTTTCCGATGGGTCGATTAGACCATCTTCGTGCTCTACAACTTCTCTGCCGCGTCGTTTTTGAAGCAGTCGAGCAGAAGCTGTCCGTATGCGTCGTGGTGATCCTTCAGACTATTATCCAAAAGTTTTCACCGGCTTGCCAACAGGCTCCTGTGGAAATAAACGAAAAGGTGTGTTCGAGTCATTTTTCGAGGAGGCTTGTGAAGAAGTCGTGATGTTGTTCTTCTTTCTCTTCTATTTCTTCAAAGATCTCCCTTGTGGCTACGTCGCCTTCCTTCTCAGCTAGTTGCATAATCTCCTTGTACATGTTGATTGCCTCCAGCTCTGCTTTGACATCGAAATCAATCATTTCCTCGAGTGTGTTGCCAACGAAGATCGGGTTAGGTTTAGTAGTAGGTTTATCTCCCAAATACCAGAGTCTCTCAGCGATCTTCTCCGCATGCTTCATTTCATCAATCGCTATCTCCTTGAAGCCTTCGCTGACCGTGTAATGATTAACACCCTTCCATTGTACATGTTGCCACATGTACTGAATTGAAACCTGGAGTTCTCTAGCGATAGCCTGGTTCAACATATCCAAAAGCTTGGGGCTTGCCATAATTATCAGAACTTGAATGCTGGATGAGTTGCCCCCCAGCTTTAAGCTCACGTTACAAATTCAATGATGGTATTAATGAGCAGTCTTCGCGCGCACACTGTATTGCTTCTTCGTGCAAGGGTTCACGGATAATGATTCTAGCTGGCTGAGTGTCGCAGCACCTCAAGTACCTTACTACTAACCGTTCGTGGAACTGAGCTGATGGAACTTAGCTTAAGTTAAGAGCTAGGTTTTAGCAGCCGCATCCACATCAGCAATCATAACCACCCAAGCAGGACCAAAAGAACGGGTAAACGTCCGCAACCTATCCGATGTAGAACTGTCCCGCACTCCCATCTGGTCACTCAATCCTAAGCCTGATTAGTCGCATACCAAGTCTGACATTTCAACTCTCTATAGATTGTCGAAACGATAGTGAAAACGACGACGATGAAGTATAGCTGATGTAGTGTTGTTATCTAGGGTTGAACTTTGTAGGGGCGCATCATCTCGTTGTCTTCGTGGTCAACTATGTGACAATGCCAAACGTAGCCTGGCCCCACAGTTGGGTCGAAGGAGTATTTGTTGTGACCAGCCGAAGCTGCGTTAACAGTCACGTCCTGTGGTGCCCAGCGAACTATGATGCGAGTGACTTGCCCGGGGAGCATCTTGAAGGTGTCCTTCCAGCCAACTTCCCACGGTTGCGGGGGTTCTGGTGCGTCCTGCAAGAATGGAGTTACGTCCGGGTTTCCTCCAAACGCTCCGGCAGCATTTGGTTCGTTATAGTCTAGTGGTGGACCATAGTCGGCGATGTATTTGCCTCCTGGGAACGACGAGTTGTAGAGATTGATGTATCCAGCAAGGTTGCAATTCTGGCGATTCATCAATTGGAATTGAATCAGGTGTAAGTGTATAGGATGCGCCATCCCGGTCAGGTTCACGATGTCCCAACTTTCAGTAGCGCCTACCTCTGGAAGTTCCGAAAGATAATTGGGTCCGACCTGGACGAAGCCCGGTATTGGCGTGCCAGCTGGCGGTCTCATGCCTGCCCAAAGGGTGTTGTTCAGAAGTGTGTGAAGCGGAAGTTCGTTCAAAGTCAACATCCTGTATTTGTCGATGTTCACTCCTGAAGTAATTCCCCCATTGCCATCAGCTAATCTAACCATGGATGGGGATTGCTGGCTACCTCCGCGGAGCGTGGCCCCGGAAGCTGAGGGATCGAAGCTAGTATCACTTTCTCCAGTGACTGTTGTGCCCACGATGAATTTCATGATCTGCCCCACTGTCACTTTGAAGTTAGGAGGATCTCCACCTCCATTTGGGAATGGGCCAGGAGCATCGTTTGTCATGATTATCGATTGTCCAGCAGCAGAGCTGAAATCAACAATAACATCTGCCCGTTCTCCCGGTGCCAGAAAGATGTTATCCACCGGTACTGGCCTGTCCAGAAGCCCCCCGTCAGTACCGATCACCCAAGTTCTCACTCCAGGGATTGTGAGGTTGAAGAACCGCGCGTTCGCTCCGTCTACAATACGGAAACGGTATCTCCGCGGCTCGACATTCAAGTAAGGCCATGATTTCCCGTTCACCACTACAACGTCTCCAAAGAATTCTGGTATCCAGAAAGGATGAGTACCTGGATTTGGTGGCGATCCGTTGAACCCTGCTGGTATCGAGCCATCTGCATTTGCTCCAGTACCATCCGGAAAAAGTAGTTGACCGTTTTCGTCAAACATCTTATCTTGGATGGCTAATTCGATCTCATACGGTCCAGCGGGCAATTTGAGTCCTGTGCTAGGGATTCCTGTATCGTATTCGTCCCTGATGAAGTAGAATCCGAGCAAGCCTGCGTAGAGGTTAAGGCGTGTAGCGCCTAGGGCATGGTCGTGGAAGAATAGCGTAGTGGCTTCCTGCTCGTTTGGATACGTGTAGTTTTGCGTCACTCCACCGGACCAAGCAGGTCCTTTTATTGCGTATGCTGGTGTGAACCATGCGTCAGGTCCTCCGTCCGATGTCGAGGGGACTTCGGCGCCGTGAAGGTGTGTCACTACGGGAATCGGTCCAGCGTATCTCTTCATGGCCGCTGGACTGTCCATGGCGAGACCAAGAGGGTTCGCCCAGTGGACTGTTTGGTCCACAGTAAGGTGCTGCTGAAGGTACGTGTTAGTTAGACTGTTGACGTATGTCACTTGCGAAGGTGTGTGACGTTTGGCTTCTATGGTGAAAGCAGGGTAGAGTGGACCGAAAGTTTTCTGTCCGTCATTCACCGCGTAACCCCACACGTATGTGCCCTGATTGTAGGGTTCGCCTAGACCGCTGTAGAAGTTTTCAGGAAGGATCTTCTGCTGAAACTCAAGGTTGTTAACGACCAGGTCTCTGTTTTTGGACGCGTCAACTCTGGCTCCGACGAAAGTGGGAACCGGATCCACGTACTTGGGAATGGCAGCTCCGTCCAGCGCAGTCTGGGACCCAGGAAATGATCCGGTTGCTGTTAGCGTCGAAGTGACAGTAGTGGTGAGGGTTCTGGGAGTAGCCATTGGCGGAATGACAAACTCTGCCAAGCCTATACCTTCCACAAGGCCAATTCCAGCAGCCGCTAGTACCTTGATGAATGATCTTCTGTTGATCCCCTTCGGAGACTTGTTAGCGCTCAATTCGGATCATGTATCGGTTGACGAAGGTAATGCGGTAATTAACATCTACTTCGGCCCTTCTGGAGTGCCTAAGTGATGTATGTGCAAACTCACAACAAGAACGATAAGGTGATTTTACTCGAGTGAACCGAAAATGGCATACGCTAACAAGCAATGGAGCGGGCGTCGCAATTTGAACCGTCATCATCTCATTCAGAGAAAATACCCCCTCCCTAGGGGGTATAGTTTGGGGTAGGCAGAAGTTTTTCTGGATTTATCTAATTGAATCTCTTCCAGCTCTTGTTGTTCCCATGCTCTTCCCGGACTTGTTCCATCTAGCAATTGATATGATGGTTCTGTTCGTGTTTATTCTCCTTGGACCAGGTGTAATGGTTGGGTTGATAGCGAGGAAGAAACGGCTTATGGGGAATTTATCGTCTGGGTTGGGGTGGAGTGCTGCTTACTGGGTCAGTTTGGCGTTTGTCGTGGCGTCTGGTTTCATTGCTCTGGCAGCGTTTTTCGTTTAGATCAGCATGTGCATGACGTTGCAACAAGAGGCGACTTCTGCGAGCGAAGCGAGCATTCGTTCGTGTGTGTGTGGGTCAGCTGGTGCGGGCGGCGGAATTTGAACTCGGGGCAAACCACCTACTACTCAGCAAAACCACGTTGCAAAGTGTGAAATTGCATTCTAATTTTATCACAATTTCTTATACGGCCAATTGGCGATTATCGAAAATTGAATTTGCTACTTGCGCCTTCTGTCGTATGATTCCTTGAACCGTTTGATCAGGTCGAGATCTCTGTAGACCTCTTCGGGATTCATTTGCCTAGCGTAACGGGCGATGCTCCTAACTGTGGGTGTTCTGTCTCCGTCTGCGTCTAGATATCTGCGGATGAGTTTGCGTTCATGTTCGGTTAACAGTCGGGTTCTTATGACCTATCACATCCTACGCCCGTGCTAATCGGTAGCACAAGACTCATAAGCGTTACCTGTGAATAATTAGCGTATGAACAAGATTCTCGTAATGAGTAAAACATCCGTGCCGGTATTACTAGCGCATGAAAGGAACCGAGTTACTATTACGTATCCCATCCCCGGCTCCAAAATAGTAACTCGGAGCCGTTCCTATTTTTATCATAGGCCACAACTGGCCCGAATCGAACCCGAGAAAGGCGTCATATTGCATTAAGAGAGCGAATCGACAATGCTCAACCAATCTTTCTTTGAGCGCTAACCTAGCGATCGTATTAGCAACCTGTTTTTCAGTAATTGAATTCGGATATGAGGCTATCTCGTAAACTCGCTTTCCTTGTGAATTTTCTAATTGAAGCTACAGCTTCGGTCCGGCATCTCGAATAAGCGGCGCTGTAGCGCAATGCGGACCTCCCCCGCTTTTTATGAACTCACTCATATCGACTGTTATGACATCTACGCCCTCTCTTTCTAGCATCTTCTGCGATTTACCAAATCCTTCAAGCATCATGACCTTTCCAGGTTCAAGGGCAAAGGTATTGCAGGCGTAGTCCTTTGCTTCTACCGGCTCTACTTCTATTATGTTGATTCGCCGTCGTCTTAGGTATTCCAAGAAGTCGAACGGCACTCCGGCAGGGTAGACCATGGCGAGCCCCGAGTCAACATAGCCAAAGACGCAGTCTAAGTGCGCGAATCCTCCCGCAGGCCAATTAATATTCTCAATCCAGCCCGGTAGAGGCACTGTGACGATATCTTCGATGCCTACCGACCTGAGTACACTCGATACCTGGTCTATGCCCTCTTGATTCGTCCTAATGCTTTTGCCTATGCATACGTGAGTCGGGTCAAGCCAGATCACATTTCCTCCTTCGATCGTACCCCGACCATGTACGGTATACAAGATGGGACATCCCAATTCCATGACACTCTTAGCCCACCAATATTCTGCCCCTCTGTCCCAGGGTAATGAAGTGCGGTTTACTATTGCTCCTCCGTTAACAACGAAACCGTAGTCCCTCGTTCCCCAGATTCCTTGCAGTTGAGCGTATAGACCTGCAACGCCTGGTGGGGCTTTCATGTCATGAACTACTATTCTCTCCTTTCTTAGAATCTCGACAAAATTATCGTGTTGCTTGCCAGCTTTCTCTGGGTAAATCTTCTTGGTTATGCCGTGCCATCGCAAGTTCTTCTTGGGGGCTATCTCAGGTCCAGGTCTCTGAACCAGTACTTCTCTGAGTTTTCCGATCTCGCTCTGTGCACCCCACTTCTTCCCCCAGATTAGGGCTAGCTCATCATCGTAACTAGAAGCGAGTGGAAGCGCAGGTTTCGTTTTGTCTATTTCCATCAAAGCCTTCTTTTTGCTCATCCTCAAGCACCTTTGTTAGATTGCGGCTAGGTCAGGATCATGCGCTAACTCAAGTCGATCTTGGCACCAAGTCCTTGCTCTTTGGCCAGCTCATATATCCTGTACTTCTAACAGTTGCTGTATGTTACTTTCTCACTCGCAGCAGCAACGGAGATATGACTTTTCGTGTGTGTGGGTCAGCTGGTGCGCACACACACACTAAAACCGAAGGCTACAACGCCGGGTTACTGTGTTGACGGAAACGACAACTGGCCAAGCGGAGCGCGGAGCTGCAATGAAAACCGGAAGCGCTTCACCGTGTAGTCGGAGGTGAGGGCTTCCTTCTCGAAATAGCTATGGCTATTCCGCCCAGCACTACTGATATGGCTATCGCCGCATACCCGAGGTAAATGGCGTTGCTCGTCTGATTCTGAAGGCCGGCGAGTGAGTTCTGAAGAGCGCTTTGGGAAGCTTGTACTGTGCTTATCTGGTCGCTCAACGTGCTTACTGCCGTCTGGTTCTCGACTGCGCCGAACAACTGGATCTTCACGGATGAGCTTGCGGTGTTTCCCATGATCGTGCTCTTTGAAGCGTTGAACACTCCGATCCCGTAGACTTCATTCTGGATAGTATTTCCCATGACGAGAGTACCCGTCACTGGATCGTTGGTGGGTGATAGCACAGCTATTGCTGTCGGAGCTGGCTGGGGAAAGTCGTAGTCCGGTCCGTTGCCGCTTAAGACGTTTCCTATGACGCTGTTACCCGCCACCGTTGTATTCGGTGAGCTGCCATCGATGTCGACGCCTTCGGTTGCGCTGTTTACGATCGTGTTATCCTTCACGGTGTTGTTGATCGCGGATGTCCCTGGTATGGGCGTCGCCACGACAACTCCTTCGGCGTTGCCTGAGACAATGTTGTTAAAGATCACATTGTCCAGCACCTCCTGACCCGGATCATAGGCAGAAACCACAATTCCACAGCCTCCAACGTTGTTGATGACCGTGTTGTCGGCGACCAAGTTGTGGGTGGATGGGTTGTTTTCGCCTGGCGTAGCAGGATGGAACACGTTTTCGACTATTCCCGGATCGAGTGGTCCGTCATCGCTGAGTCCGATTCCCCCATCGCCGACAGTTCCGACAACTGTGTTGCCGACAACGGTTGACTGTGAAGTTCCGACGAGCTCTATCGCCTTGTCCTCCAGGACACACGGCGGAGTAGTGGGGAGGACGTTGATAGGGCAAACCTGACTCGCGTTGAGGACGTTGTTGAGCGCGTAGTCGTACTGAACCGTCACGTGCGATGCGTCCTGGACGTATATTCCTTCGGCGTTGGCGTTTTCAACTGTGAGGCCTTCGATCGTCGTTCCATTCGCATTCGCGCCTATGACCGCGACGCCATTGAGCTCACCGGAAGCATTGATGATCGTGTTTGTCGGTTGTGAGCTTTCTGATTCCAGAGTCAGCGGTTTGGCTATTGTCACGGATTCGGTATAGGTCCCAGGAGCGATCATGAGGATTGCGCCAGCTGGGGCGACGCCTACTGCGTGGCTAATGGTTGCGTAGGGATTTGTTGACGAACCGTTACCTTTGGCGTCGCTGCCGGTGGGACTTACGTAAACGATCGTCGGTTGCTGACCGTGAACCGCGATAACCGAAAGGGTTGATAGGAAACAGATAAGAAGGATTGTCAGTTCAAACTTCTTGAGGATCGACATCTTTCCACCGGTACATTCTTCCCGCAATCGTCTAAACCTCTCCCGATCGATCCATAGCGTCTCCTAGAAGAACTTACTTGCTTACACTGAAAGAATATGCTTAACGCTTCTTGTGGCGACCTTGCATACCCAGCCGTCCGTTTTAGTGTGTGTGGGTCTCATGGTGCGCACACACACGGAATAGGGACGTCAATGACGCCGAGGCGGAACAAAATTCCCTCCGCCAAGATCCTTCTGACGAACTACCCTGACCAAATCTTTGCACCTCATTTCTCCTTTCGAGAGGATTTCTCTCGCTTTACCCTCAGGGAAGAATTCTTTGATGTCGGCGTCAGCCAATGGTCTAGGATATATTCCAACATTCCTTTCTTCAGGTAAATCTGTCAATGCAAGGTGGACAAACTCTAGGTTCTTGACCACTCCGAGAGCTAATCGTCCATCGTAAATTTGTCCGGGAATGTGGGTGCAAAACAGAGGGTCTTTGCCGCAAATCGAACATTCGAGGTCAAACTTCTCACTCCGGCTTATCCCTGGTATGTGAAGAGCGTTCGACACATCGATGCAATGGATCTCCCAAGTTCCACTTCGTCGAAGAATTTTGCATCCAAATTCGGTGTGCAGAAACTTTGTGATCCTCTCCTTTAACAGAAGGTAGTCTGCCCAGTAATGATCCTGTTCCAGAGCTTTGTCAAGAAACTTTACTGCTTCAATGAAGTGCTTCTCCGAAGCGTCTCTGTTTCGATCTATGTCTATCTCTGCGATCATAATCGATGCGTTCGCTCTCATCGATGCCGAATCGATTGAAACATCCGACTCATAGGGTTCCATTTCTTTTGCTAGGGCCGCGAACAATCTAGCGGCCTTATTGTGATGCCCATTCTCGGCGTTGGATAATGCATCACTAAGAGTGCGCGTTTGAATTGGCAAGAGTCTAGCGATTGTTCGAGGCTTGACTGGGTTGAGAGATGATGCTTTAGGCAAATCTATTTCTCGTGCTTGAATTCGCGGAGAACCTTGACGACTCCATCGGCAGGTCCTTCTGCCTCTAGCTCCTTTCGGATGTGTTCCTTCTTATCAATTATAATGCATTTCACCTTAGTACTCGGCACGCGACTTCTATAGCGATACTGAATATACATATCGTAAATCAGACTTGCCAGAATGCCTTTGCCGACATCAAATGCCTGCCAGCCTAGGAAGACCAAGGTAGGCAGCACAATGTCAGCTGCGCGTTCGGCGTGATAGTGAGACTTTGCATTTTGTTTTGTTAGGATTGCAATTCGTAGTTTCTGTTGGATCGCATTTTTCACTTCTACTGATTTGTCAGTAAAATTCGACTCGGGTGATTCAACATCATCAGGAAGCAGCAGTACATCCGATTGCATAGTCTCGTTGATTTGGGAGCCACTATAGCCCAACTTCGCTAGGATTGAGTCAAGATCAATCGCAGACTCACTTACACTGATGGACATGAGACCAACTCAATGCATTGAGAATCTAATGAAGACTTGCTGTCAGTCTATTTCGGGTTGTTGAAGGGACCAGTAGAGTCAATCGTTCCTTGGCGCGTCTCCGCGAATAGTGAAGCGTACTTTTTCCAATCAAAATTAGAGATGAAAAAGGTGAGGATGATTGTTTTATTCCGTGTTTTCTGCCAATTCTTCTAGTGTCCATTCTAGCCTATTCCTTTCGTCTTCGAGAGGCTTCAATTCTTCGGCGTGGCGACGTTTCAACGCCTCTATCTTAGGCTTCAGGGTGTTTGCTTTGATTTTGTTTTGAAGGGTGGTTATCGCCTCTTCGAGTACATCGTTTGGGTTTAGTGGTTCGTGATTCATTTCATCTGAGTGTTTAATGAGTTCGTCGAGCGCCGATCTGAATATAGAGCAGGAACTGAAATCGGAATATCCAGTTCTTGGATCAAGGTCACACATTTGATCTTTCACCTCCCGGTCTCCACAGAACCTTTCTGGAATCCTTTGATGAGTCGTCTAATTTGCTTGGACAGCCCAACGAGGTTACGTTCTCGGCTTAGGGTTCGATATTCGTTTATTCTGTGGCCTCTGAATTTCCAGTAGTACTTGAACTTCCAATTGTACATGACGTCCCATGGCCTCATCTGCGTGCAAGTAAGACGTTCTAGGTTATGGTTTTCACGACGAACATCACTGCCAAACATGGCCTGCAATAGAATCAATTGGAGGGGCTCAATCTCGTTCCGGACCCCAATTTCGACATGGTAGCAGTGGCCGGTCCTTGAGACGCGAACATCTTCGACTTGAAGCCGACCAAAGTGGGGCCAGGTGAATTGAAACAGGAAAGGCCAAACCCTAGCAATGAATTGGAGCAGCCCTTCTCGACTTCTGAAGTCAATGTCCACCTGGAGGGTCAGCTGGTGCGCACACACACACATCCGTTAGGTTAACGGTTCAAGGCCGCGCCCCCTTCGGGCGGTTTTGGTGGAGTATAGAAGAATAGGATACCAGCCGCTACAGTATTTCATGAACGCCCAGCTTCAGCGGCGTAAATATCGATAGTTTGAACGGCGGCGGTGCCTTGGGTATCGTGATCTTCCTCCGAACGCGCGACGAGCTTGACCAACAGATAACCACGGTTCCTCTCTCCCCCCAGTGAATACGCCAGGGCCAGAGGTGAAGCTAAGTCGCTCAATCCGGTCGGCTGCCATAGATTGTATTGCTCGAAAGTCGCCATTTTGCTCCGCGGATACTATCGTCACTGCGGTTCCTGTCTTGCCAGCTCGTCCAGTTCGGCCAATCCTGTGGAAGTAAGTATACGGATTCGGAGGAACATCATAGTTGATTATGTGTGTAACTCCGTCAACATCCAAGCCTCTTCCAGCTAGGTCGGTGGCAACTAGAATACGACTCTGGCCGCTTCGAAACGCCCTCATTGCTCCATCTCGTTGATGTTGGCTAAGGTCACCGTTCAGTGCTATGGCATCCTGGTTTCTCCCCCGGAGCGATTGATTCAACCGAAACGTGCTCCGTTTGGTTCGACAGAAAACTATGGCACGATGCACTTCTTTGTCCTGCAGAATTCTCAGCAGCGCATCAAGTTTTCTTCCCTGGTCAACTTGGTAGTAGTATTGGCTGATCTCCTTAACGCTGAGGTCTTCCGGTTCGATCAGAACTTCGCTAGGGTTCCTCATATGTTTACGGGCAAGTCTCAGTACATCCTTGGGCATCGTTGCCGAGAAGAGCGCGATTTGACGTCTACTTCTAGTCTTAGTTAGAATGTGATCAACGTCATCAATGAAACCCATGTCCAGCAACCTGTCGGCCTCATCCAAAACAACGTACTGGACTTTGTCAAGGTGAAGGGATCCGCGTTCTATATGATCGATGATTCGGCCGGGTGTTCCAACTATAATCTGAGGGCAATCTTTCAAGGCGTGCATTTGAACATTAATTGATTGACCACCATAGATCGCAAGAGCACGCTTGCGAGTGAATCTACCATACGAGTTAATGTCGTCTGCTACTTGCATCGCAAGCTCGCGTGTTGGAACTAGCACCAGCGCCTGAATATTCAGGTTCTTTTCGTCAACGCTCTCCAAGAGCGGTAGTCCGAAAGCTGCGGTCTTTCCAGTTCCGGTATGAGCTTGACCAATCACATCGGTTCCGCGCTGCAGAAGCGGAATCGTTGCTTCTTGGATCGGAAACTGTCGTTCGAATCCAAGTGCTTTGATAGCATCCATTATTTCTGAGCTTAAGCCCAGTTTCTCGAAAGTACTCATTGATTCTTTTCTCCTTATCTTCCACGTCGCTGGTCCAAGATGAAAACCGAAGACTAGTTCCGTCTTTCATTTATCGTCGGAACGAGATTTCGGTTGTTTCCTCAGACTTCGGCGACTTCGATCAGTTGCAGCAAGAAGAAGAACATGCGGTCAACCGTTGCAAATGACTCGTGCCTCTCGTTCTCGACAACCAACTTCGTGCACTCTCGCCTTGGTTCAATATAAGGATACAAGTACATCGAAAGAATATCCTTGCTCTGAACTACGGCTTTGCCTGAATACTCACGAATGCAGCGGCGCCCTTAGAGAACAAAAAAGCCACTAATCGGACGCGCAACAATCCGACATGAAGGCAATCAACTAATCTAGTTTAGTTCCGGATGCTTCTTCGTGTATCGGCAACCGCAGACTGCACAGCCATGAAATCCTGAGTGAAATCGACGCAAATGATGACAAACATCACAGCACAATCCTCGATGAGCCGTCCAATGATGTTCATGCAGCTGATCGTTTGATCGAAATACCTCAGCTGGTTGACACAGTTTACAATAGTGGCTCATTGCTTGATTGACCTTTGGTGCAAATTAAACAAACGAGATTAGAAAACAATTCTTTCTCTTGTGTGCCCTCAATGGTGCGTCGCCCGTCGTCGTTCGTAAATGTGTGTGTGATATTCATGGTGCGGCCGTCGTAGATCGGACCGTCGTCCGTCGTTCATGCAGTAATTGTGTGTGTGTGGGTCTAGTGGTGCGCACACACACACTTGAGAAATGACTGAGCGCGGGTTCAAACTGTGGTCTACTTTGCGCGAGTCATCGTCGCGTCGTAGGTATTTTCACGAGTCCTCTCTACTCCTTCTTCCGGTCTCCAGCCGCCGGAGAGAACATTTCCGTCCTTGCTGAAGCTGCCCGTATACTTCGACCCTTCCGTCCAGTGTGTTACGACATCTCCCTGAACATCCCAATAGTAGCGAGCCGGAACCTCTCCCATGTTGGAGAAGACGTATGAGGAGAAGAGTTTGGTTGATGCATCGTAACCGACAATCTCCAGACTGTGAACCTTAAGACCCATAACCTCTATCTCCCCGCGTTGTTGAAGGAAAAATCCGCCCGGCAACCAATCGATAGTAACCCGTCCGCTTACGTTATTATCCTTCGAATCAAGCGTCCGACCTTCTATGATCCACATGCCAACTAGTCTTTCTAGTCGCTTTAACGCCGGGTTTGGTTTTGGAAGATCAGCCGCCATATTGATTCATGAAGTTTCTCGCCAAGAGTGAATCTTAAGCCTTCCCGAGCATCCTCGTTCGTTCGATTTGTGTGTGTGTGTGGGTCAGCTGGTGCGGGGGATATAGATAGAATGGCTACTTTCTGGAGAACGTGGTACTCGGATTTTGGACGTGTTAGTGGGACGTGGTACTAACGAATTATCACATGGAGGTTTTCTGCGTTCTCCGCTCGAAGGAGCTTAACTCAGATGAAACCCACAAATACAACTCAAACGTAAATGCGAATAGGTGAGAGAGCCTCTTCCAGAACGGTGATCTTCTCTACCGAACAATGCTGTGGGATCTCACTTGAGTTAACTTGTTCTCGTATAACCTTCTCCAGTTCAGCCGCCGACAGGGTTTTCTCGTCGGTCTGGTTCAACACAACTAAAACTATTCGCCCCAAGTGTCCCACTTGGCAAGCCGAAGCATAGAGTGTACATATAAGCCTATGCAAGCGTAGAGTCTTCTCTGGTTGCAGGCTATATACTGCCTGCGGAATATTGCCAAACCATATTTTGCTCGCCTGTGAAACGACACTCGGCTTAAATTTGAAAACTGAGGAAGTTTTCGTGGTCCATCCAAGAATCTCTAGAGTCATCCGCGAATTCGAATAGGTATCCGGGTTCTGTTATCCTACCATGGTTTGATAGGCTTCATTCTAGAAGATAATGCCAAGTCTATCTTGGCGTCTTGTAAGTAGTCTTGAAGGTTGTAGTTCCCAAGTTCCACGAATTGCAAGTCTATGCGGGCGTAAACTCGTCTCGCTATTACTCTGCTAAGGGTCAATGCGCCCTTAACCCCGAATGTATCCTCAAGTGTCTTGGAGAATGTGTCCAGCCGGTAAGGAATCTCATCACTCGTTACGTCGTACTGCTTCTTCAGGTGCTCGTACAAGGCCTTGAGCACTTGCTCCCCTAGGACCGTAGAAATCGTCTCATCGATAGCACGTTTCACCTCGTCATTGAACTCCGTCGCTGAAAGAGCACTAGTAACGTGTAAGCCGAAGATTCCAACGTCGCCCTTCTTTCGAAGCGTTTCAATCAATCTATTTCACCAGAGTCTTTTTCAAAATCGAAATCGGTTCTTCGATTACAAAGTCGCGGCTCGTTCTCCACTCACCAGTCTTCTCATCGTATGGGGTTTCGTCGAAGTAGTATCTCAGGCTGGTATCATAATCGATCCATGTGACCGTAACATTCCTGCTCCTTTGCAGAATCGCGGTACCCACTTCCATAAACAGCGAGGTAGGCAACCCCGAGAACAATAGGAAGCCATCATTTGTTGGGGAAAGCCACGACTGAAATGGTAGCTTCCTAATTCCGGTTGCAATGGCACGCGTCGTTTGAATGTTGCAGGATGCGTGAAAGAGCGCTAAGGGTCCAATTCGAAATAGCTTGCGGCCCAAAATTACTTCGAAGCTCGAAACAATACGGTTGTCAAAAATGAACTTCAAACGTCTGCTAACGTCATATTCAGGAATGTGTAGCTCTTTAGATAGTGTCTTTTGCGGCTTACGTGCATCCATCGTAAGGTAGTGGATTAGCTTGAGATCATTCAAGTCAAGTCTCTTGAGGTGAGAAGATGCAAATCGTTGAAGCTCGTCCATGTGCTTGTCTAGGGTGCTCGCCCAAGCCTTGATCGTCACGCGCCAAGTGTCAGATGCTATGTCATAATACGTTAAGTCAGGGTTCGCGTAAACTGTCTCGGCGCTAACGTGGGGTATAGCATACTCATCAACGAGATCGAGTTGTTTAAGCGCGTCTAGGAATTCTATTAGCTGGAATTCCGAGCCTTGCGGAATAGCAAACCTCATGAACAACCCGTTAGTTGAGCCAAGACATCGAACCCTATAGCGCGTATAGGGATGCAGATCGCAGGCTTTCTCAACTTTGGGCACGTTGCCAACAGAAACGGTCGCAAGAACAGGAATCGACTGCAGATTCAACGCGGAATATGTTACGCGTGCCGCAACCCTTTGAAGTATAGACGCGTTCAAGAGTTCCGTGAATTTGTGCCTGAAGGTTTGAACAGAGAAGCCCGACAAATCGGCCAGGCGTTTGTATGACCCGAGAGGTTCCGCTGAGATCGCGCTGAGTACCCGCAAATCAGGTTGCGTCAGTTGAAGGTACCCAGTCGTGGCTGGCGTCGGGCAGCCCTCAAGTCGCATAAATTATGCGTACGATTCTAGTCTCGAACTGTTCAACTCGTCCCGAACGACTCGCTCCACCGCTGCAAAGCCTTCCGAGCCAAGCATTTTCCTTAGAACAGACTTCCACGCGGCTAGCTCAAGCGAGCTTTCGGACACATATTCTGTTATCATAGGATTTCATCAAGTTGCAATAATAATACGCCTTTACCTAAAAACTTGTGTTTAATTGCAGTAAAACGCTGGATTAATTGCCTAATGACCCAAGAAGTCGAACTTACTTGCATCCACGTAATAGATTCATTTTAGCTGGCTTAGCATACCTATGTTTTGCCTTTTTCTAACTCTCTTGCTTTTTTTGGTAGACCTTCGCAACGCTAAATAATTGGCCGCATATCTTGTAGAACAGATATTCAATGAAAGCAAACAGGTACTTGCTAGTTCTAGCAGCACTAATAATCACCGTGAGCCTACTACAAGCCAGTATGGTGATCGCATGCAGCAGCACAGGTGCAGCCAACGGCCAGGGCGCTGTGAATGGCAACGGGAACCCCGGCGGCAAGTGCTTCACCGACGCCACACATGGGTTGACCTTCGGTATCTCAAGCGATCCGAAGTGCGGCGGCACTAACGCCGGTCCAGACAGCGTCACGCCACTCCACTTCTGAACCAAAATCGCATATTGTAAGTAATTTTCCAGAAAGGGAACAAGGGCTGTTGCGGAGACTCTGGTTGTATCCAAAGATAAGGTGGGCAGCTTGTTCAACCGAACAGGACGAAGTTCTGTTCTCTGAGACTCGCGACGACCTAAATCGTGACAGCCTCAAATTCCATCGCCCGCGCCAGCATATCTACAACTATTGCTATGATTGCTAACCGTGTCGATGAAAGGTAACGTTACCCGCAAGAAGGTAAAGAATGAATGGTGAACTCCGAGACTGTGAACGCGTGATGCGCACGCTTGAGAAATCGGACACGCCAATCTTAACGGGTATGCGGATTTACCACAACTACATTCGACCACACATGGCCTTAGACGGCAAAACGCGAGCCGACTTGGCGGGAATACAGATTGAGGGAGAGAATAGGTGGTTCACCATCATTCAAAATGCAAGCCAGAGTGCTAAGACACTAGAAGGACTGAACATAAACACTCTATCCGACCTTTTTCACTACATAGATAGAACCGACTACGAGTCGCTAACCCGTCTACCGTACCACTTCTAACATCGGTCCATTGGCTGTGAATTTGAATCGAACTATAATAGAATTGAAACTCGGCAACATCAAAGGCTCGAGGGATCAGTATGGCCCGCTTGAATCGGACTATGCTAGGATTGAAACTTTGTCATGAAGATATGCCGAAGGGCGCCAACATAAGTTTGAATCGAACTATGGTAGGATTAAAACGAGGAATGGCAAGTCACTGCAACTTTCCCCGCGTGAGCCTGAATCGAACTATAATAGGATTGAAACGAACGTGGCGGTATGACCTACCACTTCCAGAATGCTCGGTCGAATCGCACTATAATAGAATTGAAACATGTACGGTCCGAAACCATCATACGCAAACAAAAAGAGGCCTGAATTGAACTATGATAGAATTAAAACAAACAGCCTGCGGCAGTCTCTTCGCCAATCAAATTGGGTTGAATCGAACTATGATAGGATTAAAACACCGCCGAACAAATCTGTTGGCTTCTGATGGCGAAGTCTGAATCGGACTATGATAGAATTGAAACACCAAAGTCTACCAGGTCCTGCTTGACGCCTTCCGCGTTTGAATCGAACTAGGATAGGAAAATCCGTTTCCGCCAATTGGCAATAGGAAAGGTATGACTTCGCGTCCGCGCGTGTCGCGAACGTGGTAGTTAACGTGGTATTACGCGTTTTCCCAACCGCGGGCTGTGCGGAAACACGCGCGGAACGACGCGCGTTAGAACTCGCATCCACCTGACTCCCCGGCGAGAAAATCCGCGATAGAAAACTCCCACGTGGCAGCCCATGAGTACCACGTCCCATTGACACGTCCAAAATCCAAGTACCACGTTCACCAGAAAGCAGCCAATCTATCTATATCCCCGGTCAGCTGGTGCGGGCAACGGAATTTGAACCGTCACATAATTAGTCTCGAACCTCGATGGTTGGCGTTCCCCGTTATTGTCGAAAAACTCACATTCAAGTTTGCTTGCTCTCGTTCGTTCGGCTCTTCGTAAAGCTGATCAAGAATAGCGATATGAAGCCGAATGTCTTTCGACTTCTTCACGGATCGCAAAGCCATCGTAAGCAGGTGGAGCGCTCGTTAGTAGCCTATGAATAGGATTAGCTAGATTGACCGATTAGGTCCGCGTTTAAATACAAAAGGCAGAGCTCCGAGAGTGCGCAAGTCTTTAACCTATGTAGCTTACTTCAGAGATCTTGAGTGCTGGTTAAGGTTTAGGAACCGAGTTAGTATTACGGCTCCCATCCCCGGCTCCAAAATCTTCTGCGATTTAGGTGCTCAGGAACGAGACGCCTGTTCTCGTTTGTAATCTGATCTAATCATACTATCCAATGATACTGACTCTACAATCCGCAAAGCCCTAGAACCCTATCGCGTCTATTTGGCGAAAACAATAAACAGGCAGGTGGCGGGTTGAGTTTGGATTGAGGTTTGGTTTCACTCAATGAGCCACTATTGTAAGCTGTGTCAACCAACTGAGATATTTCGATCAAACGACCAACTGCATGAACATCATTGGACGGCTCATCGAGAATCGTGCTGTGATGTGTGCCATCATTTGCGTCAATTTCACTCAGGATTTCATGGCTGTGCAGTCTGCGGTTGCCGATACACGAAGAAGCATCCGGAACTAAACTAGCCTAGCGTGAGATCAACGACTTAATTCGTGCCAACGCTCTCTCCCGGCGCCAGAACCTATCCTAACCTGTGTCCAAGTTGTAGAGGCACTGGAGGTGGCTGGAAAGTTTGCAGGCGAAGCCACATGATCGGAATACTGAATACGTGACCTGGTCTAATGTCGGTGTAGTTCGTTGCCGCACGTTGGAGCAAAAACCGTTGGCGGCGAGATCTTGTGTTCCGCATTTTCCGCAGTAAACTCTTCCACCGGCTGTACTAGTTGGTTGAGTTGAGGTTGGTTTTCGTCGACTCTTCAATGCGACCGAAATTATGACGGCGACCAACATGATACGCGGAGATCTTTCATCCACCATGGGGTAGCGCAAGGTCGCGGTCTAGTAATCGCAAGGCCGGTAGCGCCGGTTATGTTGGTTGTGGCGGTACCCCCCCCAGGGGGGGTGGGGTCCAACTCGGCTAGGTTGGAAAAGCGAGGGTGACCTACACCGTGTGGCCTCCACCCTAGTTTTTCATGAATATAGCCCAAAATGGGCCAAACCGTCCGGGTTGACCATGGTGGACCCATTAAAACGGGACGGCGGCTTGCTGAACTGAATTTGTTCCCCAGAACACAAACATCTACACCTGCCTGCACAGCCCGCAATTGGATGCCAATTGCGATGGAATGAGGGCGGATTTCGGTGAGGTCAGACGAATGCTGCAAGCATCGAACTGTACGTTTATGTTCCCGTTTCGTCTCGAGGTATTACGATCAGGATTGCATAAGGTGAACGTGACCGCGGTGGCAGATGCTCCTGTTACGGAAGAGGGATCTAGAGGGGCGAGGATAAAGTGGCTCATCAATGAGAAGGACGGGGCGCCTACGTTTCTCATGCGTCATTTCACGATCGAGGCTGGTGGTTTCACACCGTTTCATAACCACAATTGGGAGCATGAAGTCTACGTCCTTGAAGGACGAGGAAAGGTTCGATACGAGGACAGGGAGGAGGCTATACAACCTGGGGACGCGATCCTGATCCCGCCTGACAAGAAGCATCAGTTCCAAGCAGAGGCGGAGACTCTCAAGTTCATCTGCCTAGTGCCCAAGTGATCTGTAAGATTCTACGAAGATCGTCACGTACGAAAGATTAGTTTGTCGTTCACTGAATCAAACCGGCATATTATCCGACAAGCTCTCCGAGCACACACGAAAAACTGAGCGAATCATCTTGTGCGAGTCAGGTGCACATTTCTCGCCTTCTTGAATCCCAATTTCCGGTAGTAGTTTCTGGCTCTTGTGTTTGATGGGCTTACTTCAAGTTGGACTGCCACGATCTTGTCCCTGTACGTTTGAGCAATATGCTTGAAGAAGCAGGTGGCCGCACCACGTTCTCTATGTTCCGGTTTGACATACAACTCATCGATGTGTAATACGTCTCCTCCGTATTCATTGCTCCAGTAGAAAATCAGGATTGAGTAACCAATCGTTACGCTGTCTTTTTCGAAGATGATTATCTTACCTTTGCACGGCTTCTTGCGTAGCTCTATGACTGTTTTCGAAATCTTCTCGTCTGTAATCCTTTCGTTGACCGGGTCTTCAACGTAAAGTGCATGGATCATACTTTTCAGTTCTGAATAGTCAGTATGCCTGAGTGGTCTGAAATTCATCTTAATCCTCTTCCCGCTAGCCGTAATCAAACGCATTCGGATGGGTCACACACGACTTCTTGAACCAATTGGATCTAGACGCACCCAGGGCATGCGATGGACAGAACGAGACGCCGTTGACGGATCAAATCCATCCGTGGTGAGTATGCTGGTGCGCGCACACATTAGCTTGCTAACGCCGGTCCTCATCAACCTCATCTGCTATAACGACGTCGAGAACGGGTTTTCATCTCTAATGTCAGGTTTAACGCATCATGTTCATAAGTGGTCTGAAGTCTAGCTCGCTGGGTTGAGTGAACGGTGCAGGGCACAAGACCCAGGGCCAACTCAACGGGTTTTCCTGCGCGGTTTCTTCTTATCCTAGAGCGCTTCTCGGCTAAAACTGGCGTCACGAAGGGAGTATACTCAATCGCGATCATTTTCTTCATTTTGATCGTGATAACCCCCGCGATCGCAGGCATAGTTGTTCAACTATTTTCACTACCCAGCCTGGCTTTGAGGCCCGACATTGCGAAGAGGATGGAAGCAGCCGTACAATGGTCCTTCGTGATTGGACTGGTCGTTTCAACTCTAGATGTTTTAGGCGGTATCCCATTAGCTTGGCTTATTGTCAGAGGCCGCGGGCATTGGACAACAATTCTCGATAGCCTTGCTGATATTCCATTCATAGTTCCCACCGTAGCTTTAGGTTTCTCAATTCTGGAGTTCTGGAGTAGCCCGGTGGGTATTGCACAACTATTCGGATCTACGAGTCTTGTGAGTCCTGGAGTCATACTAATTATGCTTCTGCACTTCGCATTTTCGTTTCCAGTAATTGTGCGTGTAATGGTGGGCGAGTTTCTGAACTACCGTGAGTCCTACGAGGTCGCCGCACGTACGCTTGGCGCCTCACCTTTGACTGCGGTGCGAACTGTGACGATACCTATTCTCAGGCCCGGTATATTGGCCGCATTCCTGTTGGCGTTAGCGCGTTCACTCTCAGAGACAGGGGCAACTATAGTTGTAGCCGGAGCATTCGAGAACGGAACGGTGTTCATCAACAACGCTCGAGTATCAGGCTTAACGTCCGCCGTTGTTATCGCGAGCTTGATCATGATAGTTTCGTCGCTTGCGGTTTTCGGACTGATTAAAATCATCACGCCGAGAGTCAGGATTCTTCCGTTGAGGGTTTGGCCTAACTTTGAAAGAAAACTAAGCAAGTCACCTGTTGTAGCAACGAGAAATGCCGTTACCCTGATCGCGTTTCTAGTCTTCGTCCTTCTTCCATGCCTTTTCTTAGCCTTACCAGCAGTAGAAGCTGTTGCCGGCGGAACGGCGATTGAGGCCTTCGCCGGAGTTGGGCCCTGGAAGGCATTCTGGTCTAGCATGTGCCTCTCCTATGTGATAGCAGCCCTAGCTACGATTGTTAACATCGTATCTGGTTTGCCAGTAGCTATCCTGATTGGAAGGAAAAGGTTCGGGACAAGGATGGCGAAGGTTGTTGATGCTCTCGTTGACCTACCCATAATAGTGCCTTCTCTTGCGCTTGGGGTTTCGTTGAACTTCTTTTGGCGCACCATGGGCACTTTGCCAGAATTTGTGGTGATCTTGTTAGCCCACATCACTATAACCTACAGCTACTTCGTTCGGACGATGGCAGCCTCGATTCAGGGAATAGCGCCAGAACTTGAGGACGCTGCAAAAACATTAGGCGCCCAGCCTCTCCGAGTCTTTCGAAAAATAACACTGCCTCTCACAAAATATTCTCTCCTATCCGGAGCCATCTTAGTCTTCACCCGGAGTGTGGACGAAACAGGTGCTACGTCCGCAGTTGCTGTAACCCTCAAAACCGCACCCATACTACTAGTTAGCTGGATTAGGGGAACAGTGGCAGTGACTCCGGCGGAACGCGCGCTGGGGGTTGGTTTTCTCGTAGCAACCTCATTTCTTGCATTGGTCATCCTTCGACTGATCGCCAACCGCGCTTCAGCTAAGAAAGTTGCATAGCATGCCCAGAGTAAGCTTCGTAAGCGTAACGAAGAAGTTCGGCGAAGTTGTAGCTTTGGACGGAGTTTCATTTGACGTCAGTGACGGCCAGTACCTGTGCGTTCTCGGGCCGACAGGAAGTGGTAAAACAACACTGCTCAAGCTTTTGGCCGGTCTCCTAAAACCTGACGAAGGCACGATCTACTTTGATGGAAAACCTGTCAACAATGTAGAGGCGCAGGATCGCAACGCGGCCTACGTTCCTCAGCAGTATGCTCTCTTTCCGCATCTGACCGTGATACAGAACGTAGCCTTCGGTCCATTAGCTAAAGGCAAACCTGCTTCAATCGCATTAGAGGCTGCGTCTGCGGCATTAGATTTGGTGAGGCTGTCGTGGCGCGCCCAGGCGTTACCGAACGAACTCAGTGGCGGTATGCAGCAACGGGTCGCCTTGGCAAGAGGGTTAGCCTCGGGGGCAGGCTTACTGCTTCTCGACGAACCCCTCGGAGCACTGGACGCGCGACTAAGACTAGACCTTCGCCATAAGCTTCGAGATCTCGTGAAACAGTCGGGTTTCACAGCCATACACGTGACCCATGACCAAGATGAGGCCATGAGCGTTGGTGACGAAATTATGATTCTGAGAAACGGAAAACTCCAAGATTACGGGCCACAACGCAGGGTTTACAGAAGACCTGCGAGCATCTTCGTGGCCAACATGATTGGAGGGGCAAGCTTCCTGGAAGGCATAGTAGACACAACGGTGGGGGAGACCGCGTTGATTAACCTAAGGGGCGGTCTCACAATTCAAGCACCTTCAAAAAATCTGACACTCACCGCCCCAGTTATCCTAGCCTTGAGAAAGGAACGGATTCGAATATCACACGACCGGCTTGAAATGGATAACGTCTTCAAAGGCGAGATTCGTGGCGTCAGATTCCTTGGAAATTCTAAGGAGTACTTGATTCGCATTTCGAACGGTGACATAATTGCCTCACGCCAGTTCGCTGAAAGCGAGGACGACGCGTTCAAGGTAGGTCAGGAAGTGTTAGTAGGTTTCCTTGAGAGCGATGCCCTAGTCTTCGACTATCCAGCGGAGGGCTTGAGGAAGGAGTTGGAGGTAGTATAACCTGCCAAAGCTAGACTTAATTGGAGTGTCGAAAAACTACGGAAATATTCAAGCGTTAACCGACATCTCACTCCATGTTGAAAACAAAGAGTACGTATGCATACTCGGGCCTAGCGGTTGCGGCAAAAGTACACTGATCCGGTGCATCGCTGGCATCAACAAACCAGACAGCGGCAAAATTCTCATCGACGGGGAGTCCGTTGAACAAACCCCAATCGAAGATAGGCGGATTGGCTACGTGTTCCAAGATATCGCCCTCTTTCCACATATGTCAGTCAGGGATAACATATCCTACGGGCTAGCGGTTAGACATGCAGAATCAACTGAAATAACAACCGTTACAAACGAAATGTTAGACCTCATTAACATGCGAGATCGATCGAAAGCCTATCCAAGGGAGCTGAGTGGCGGTGCGCAACAGAAGTTAGCAGTAGGCCGAGCCATTGCAACCGGATCTCACCTTTTCCTACTGGATGAACCGCTAGGGGCCTTGGACAGCATCGTTAGGGCGGAATTACGATACGAACTGCGGAAGCTAGCCTCGGATCTCGGCCTGACAGTAATCCATGTGACTCACGACCAAGAGGAAGCATTGTCTATTGCAGACAGTGTGGTTGTTATGAAAAGTGGCCGAATTGTAGAGGTCGGTAGACCCTCCGAAACTTACGCTTCACCCAGGAACCTGTTTACAGCAAATTTCGTTGGCGAAACTAATCTTCTAGAAGGAAAGTTGTTGGAAACGGATGGCTCGCAGTGCACGGTGGACATCAAAGGTCACAGATTCAAAGTCTCGGGATTTGGGAAAAAAGTTGGCCAGAGGGTAATCGTATCGATTCGCCCTGAATTCATCCTATTGACACCACCAACTGTGGTCGGATGGAAGGGGCAAATCAAGCAGGTCACTTTCTTGGGTAACTTAAACCGTTACGTTGTCGAGGTTGAGGGTGGAATTGAAATGATTGCTGAAGTGTCCACTGCAGAATACAGCACTGGTTTCAGAGTAGGTGAGAGCGTTATGGCATCCTTTGATGATGCACATATGCTCTTATTCGACTATCCCGCAGAAGGATTAGAGAAAGAGATCAGCCTGGAGTAATAGTTCAGTGTATCATGATGATTGGGGGGTTATGAGATGTCACTAGAGAATTGGTTGTTGGCGCGTCGAACCGTGAAGGCAATGAGTTTAGTCCTTGAGCATTCCAGAATGACTACAGTTACCGTTGAATTACTTGGAAAATGTATCCAGGATGCCATCAATGGTGGCAAGGAGGAGTTAGAGAAGGACTTCCACTTGCTTGAGCAGAGGGAGCATGAAGCAGATGTCTTGCGGCGTCGGATTATAGATGAACTTGCACGAGGTGAATTGCCTACCGATGAGCGTGTCAGCCTGATGCGCCTGGGCAGGCAGCTTGATTGGATAACTGACTGGTCACACGAAGGAAGCCGCATACTCGTCATGTTCGATCTCTCCAAGATACCTAAGCAAATGCAAGACGTTCTGGTGGAAATGTGTTCCACAGCGACCGAAGCAACAATACATGTGACGGACACTGTGCAGAAACTTATGGATGGTGATCTAGACGCATCCCTGAAAGCGGCCGACCAAGTCGAAAGGTTGGAGGAGAAAGTTGACGATTTACACCAGAAAGCTCGGGGGATCCTCAAGGATATCGAGACAGATGGGATACATGTGGGTTCGATTATTCTGCTCAGCCAATTTTTGGAAGCCATTGAGAATACTGCGGACCGTTGCGAAGATGCGTGCGACCAAGCTCGTGTCATGGTCGTTACATTGTCGAAGAGGAAAGAGTAAAATCAGTTTCGCGTAGGATCATCGCTGGGAGACAGACGCTTCGACGACAAACTACCGGACATAACGCGCAGCGGCAGGGAGCGGATCGAGAAGGAATACCAATTGATCCTCGACCGAACGTTGATGATCCCTGACGAGAAATTGGCTTTTGGAAAAATGGTCATGCTAACTTACAGCCACCCCGGTTTTGCATGACTCCGTAACAGTTTTACCCTCGTTAGTGAGTCAAGGTCGCATGAAGCCCGACGAGACTAACGTGGTCCTGTTTAAGATTGAGGACAAGGCGAAGTATGACGACGCAATCACCTATCTTTACGCTGGCACGGACGCAGCCGCAGTCCATAAACCCATAACAATATACAAAGAGAAGGGCGCGAACGCATACTTAGTTGCAGGCCGTTACACGGGTTTCACTGAGATCCATCTAAAATACAAATCCTTGAACGCAGAGGAGCAAAAGATCGTTACCGAGAAACTTGGGGCTGGAAAAATCCTGCGGTTTCTATCACCCGAGAAGGCCGAATCATAACTCGGACGACGAGCTAAGCCGAGAAGTCGAACGCTGGCTCGTTTGGTTTGTTTAGCTCCGTCCGCTCGCGTAAGCCGTTGTCGTTACGGTCACTCCGATCAGCAGGAGCATTATCCCTACAATTGCCCACGCTAGCCAGGTTGGCATTAGGCCGCTGAGCCATCTCACGGCGCCGACCGCGACAAATGCAATTCCGATCAAAGCGATCACGATGCCCCCCAGAATCAAGGCCACTGATCGGACCAAACGTTTGACGAAGCGTTCCGCAGGTTTCACGACGCCACTGAGGGCTTCGCGTAGGATTAACTTCACGAGTTTTTCGGCCAGGGTGGGATTCTCGGATTCGGGCAATGCGAGCGCCTAGTCTCCTGACTTCGCTAGGGCGATGCCGAATGCCATTCCAACGACGAACGCGATTCCCAGTGCAAGCATCGGCCGTTCCTTCATCGTCTTCGCCGCCTTCTTCTGGACATCGTCCAGTTCCGCTTTCAAATCAGTCAGTCGACTGTCCACATCTTTCCTAAGGCTCTTCATATACTCCGGAACCTCTCTAACTGGTTCTTTCTTTTTTGGCAAAATTTACGTCCACACGCTAACTCAACGTTCAATCAATAAAAGAATACCTTTCAGCGCCTTCTACGCCCGGATGAGAGTGAAGCCCCTATGAGGATTCCAAAAGCGAATACCAAGCCCGTAACGAGTAAGGGCCTTTCTTTGACAATTGCCTCAAATTCCTTAACGAACTGTGTCGGGGCCTTCATGTCAATTATTTCTTCAAGCTCTTCGTCTGAGAATTCTTTTTCTTCAGTTTCAGTGGATGCCATATGGATCAATTCGGGTATGAGCTACACCAACAGATATGTATTTTCTTCCAGTCCATCCATCCAACTAACCTTCTGACATCGATGAATGCATTCGAACGAGCCTGTGAGGTGAGTTATTGACCATTCGGGTTGAGAGGAGATTCTGCAGTGAATCGCGGGCCTACATCGGAGCAACTCTTACCAAGCGCGGGCTACAATGACCACCGCAACTGGAGTTTCGGCGGCCAAGCCTAATCCGTAGTTGGTTCAGGATTGAGGTTTCACAGGTGCTTTCGGGCTCGGTCAGCTATGGCGTCCGCCATTTCTGATAGTCCTGCGCTGCCGCCCAGGTCGTATGTGACTTTCTTTCCTTCTGCAATCACTTCTCTGGTCGCTTTGAAAATCGCTTCAGCTTTCTTTTTCTCTCCTAAGTAATCTAGCATCCAAGCGCCTGCTAGGACGGTGGCTGTTGGGTTCACCTTATTCTTCCCCTTGTACTGAGGGGCGCTTCCGTGTGCGGGTTCGAACATTGCGTACTTATCTCCAAAGTTCGCCGAGTAGATGCAGCCAATGCTAGCAACTAGGCCAGAGACTTCCTCCGAGATGATGTCCATGAAGAGGTTTGTTCCGAACACCACGCTCTCGTTGAAGCGCTGCGGGTTCTTGATGAGTTGTTGCGCAAAATTATCAATGAAATATTCATCCATGCTGATCTCGGGGTAGTTTGCGTGCACCGCCTTAGCGGCCTCCATGAATAGCCCGTCGGTTTCCTTCAGAATGTTCTGCTTAGTTATGGCGTAGGTGCGTTTCCAGCCGCGGCGTTTGGCCTCTTCAAAGGCGGTGCGGCACAACTTTTCGCTTGGGGGCCGCGTAATTTTGCGAAAAGCGATCGCTACGTCGTTAGAAAGTCTATGCTCAATGCCACAATAGAGCCCCTCGGTTGCCTCCCGAACACAAACCAACTCCACATCCCCTAGAGGGCGTTTCGTTCCCTCGAACGTTTTGACCGGCCTAACGTTCGCGTAGAGATTCATTCGCTGACGGATGCTTACGGCAACGCTTCTAGGCGTATTTGGTCCGGCAGGTGTCGTCGTAGGACCCTTCAAGCATGCGTCGGCTGATTCAATAATCTTCCAACTCGCGTCCGGAATCAGCGTTGATCCACCGTGTGTCTGCCACCACTCAAAACCTGCATCACAATCAACGAACTTGACACCCGTATCAACCGCTTTCAGAACCTTGAGGGTTGCGTCGGTGAGTTCTGGTCCCGTTCCGTCTCCCCTGATCAATGCAACGCTACGTGTCAAAACATATCGACCCGCAACCAAGCAAAAGGATAGTTAAGCATTCTTTTTTCGTTAGCAGAATAACTAACGCGGGTGTGACCGTTCCAAATTTTAACTTATGAAAATGATTGCGACTCCCAAGACTGCCACCACTGCACCCATTATGCCTCGCCAACTTGTCCGTTGGCCATACAACATCCAGACTACTGGAATTATCATTACGGGCATTAGAGATAGTAGAGTCTGCGCGACGCCAGTTTCGGTGAGAGTTACTGCAACCATTGAGAAAGTGATACCTAAGTACGGGCCCACAAGCGATGCCGCAGCCGTGTCCCTGATGGCAGCCCTGTTTCTTGCCGCCCTAAGTACTTCAGGTATTCTCCCTAAGACGAGTGCAAGGACCCAAATGAATAAAGCTCCTAGAAAGAGGCGCATCAATGTTGCCGACACCGGATTCAACGTAGCCCCCGGGATCAGGTCAATCCCTTTCTTCGCCAACGCCAATCCAATTCCTTGGCCGCCAGCTGCAACCAGCCCGAACATTACTCCGGAGGCCCTTCGCCTACTCGAGATCCGTGGCTCACCCGATCGTTCCTCAGACTCCAATATCACCAGCACTACCCCAATCAAAGTGATAATTATCCCAACTATAGCTAACTCGGGAATCGTTTCTCCGAGCATCAGGTACGCGCCTACTGCAGCAAATATCGGCGCTAAAGCCATCAATAGTAATGAGCGTCTAGGGCCGATTGCAAGGTAGGCGGCGAATAATCCCGAGTCACCGATTCCTAACCCAACGATCCCGCTCAACCCCATCCAAAACCATTGCCCAAGACTAGCAAGCGGCATCACGGTTCCTAGAAGGATCATCTGAGTGACGACAAGGAGGGCGATCGCGATAACGGTTCTATACGCGTTGATGCTGAGCCAACCTATTCTTTTGCCAGCTGATGTGAAGAAAATTGAGCTGGCAGTCCAGAGGAATGAGGTCGCGACTGCCGCGCTCTCACCGATTACCCCTGGATCCAAACCACTCACGGTCCTTAGGCGACTATTCTCGTCATTGGTATTAGGATTCCATTTGCTGTATCTCGGGCAAATCTACCACTGGCTTGAACTTGATATGGCACAAAGTAATCCTTAGCCGTATGCACCATCTCACAGTCGGCGTATTTCACGATGAGACCCTAAGCCGAGAATTGGGGAAGAAGGAGACTGAGAGTGACATTCTCATGTTCAGCAGGAAGATGGATGATTACATCTTCACTTTCATGTCGCCAGTAGCCGACAAGCTCTCAGCCAAGAGCGAAATAATCTCAACCATCGACACCGCCGTCGTCGCCTTCTCCCAAATGACACGAGAACTGGGTGAGACAATTCTAATGCTCGACCTAATGGCCGTCAAAGAAGGAATATCCATCACGACACCTTACGCTACACCTGACCAAATATTCGCCATAACCAAAAGCACTACGCTCAAATCGTTTAAAGTGGAGCCGAACAACCCAGGCAGACTACTCGACCTCTTGAAGACGTTCAATCCCCCAAGAGATAATGTTTCACCGACAGTAGTCGTCGTCGACCACTCGTTCAGTGTCAAAGGCGTCGGTGAGGTTGTACTTGGCTTCGTGAAGCAGGGAACTGTGAGAAAGTATGACAAACTCAACCTCCTCCCCACCAAGAAAGAAGTCATAGTGCGGTCTATACAGATTCAGGACGAGGACTGGGAAACAGCTGAGGCGGGAACGAGAGTTGGCCTAGCCATCAAAGGCGCAACGCTAGACGAACTCGGAAGAGGCTCCGTCCTCACCACCTCAAGCGACATAAGCGCCGATTCAAAATTGAAGGTTAGCTTTCAGAAAAGTGCATTCTACGCTGAAGAGATCAGAGAAGGCAGCTTCCACGCAACCATTGGCATGCAAACAATGCCCGTAGCAATCTCCGAGATAAGTGGCAACTCGCTTGTCATTGACTCAACTAATCCGATCGTTCACGCCCCTCATGAGACAATGCTTTTGCTGGACCTTAATGCGAAAAAAACGCGAATCATTGGAAAGGGAACGCTTTGAACCCGGCGACCAAGTTAGTTTGAAACTAATGTCCGGAGGATTCGACTTTGGAAGGATTATTTTCTCGCAATTCCATTGCCTGATTGGTTCCGATTCATCATGGTTGGTGTAGCTGTTCGGGGTCTTTCGTTTGTATTATGGGGATATTCGGTACTAGGTAAGAATTGGGCTCCTTCCGTAAGTGGAGTGAGGAATGATACTGTTCTCGTAACGACCGGACTCTATGGTTTTGTCAGGCATCCAATTTACTTGGGAATCTTCATTTCACTATCCACTTTGGCCCTTATGGTCGCTAATTTACTCGTTCTTTTACCCACACTTGCCTTACTCATCGTACACTACGCGTCAATAGATGAGGAGGTCATATTGACTGATAGATTCGGAAACGAGTACCGTGAATACAAGAAACGAACACCACGGTTCATTCCGAAATTATGGTAAGAGAAACCATTGAAGCTTCTAGCTTGTTGTGACAAGGATTGGATTGACGAAGAAGCTATACGGCACAGTTTTTTGATTCGGTAATAGAATTGACCTGCTCATTCCACAACTTAAATGACTGTTAGCAGAAAAATCATCCCATGAATAACGGCCAAAAGGTCATTGTTGTCACGGTGCTGATTGCTATCCTAAGCGGCTACGGTTGGGGTTGGACAGTAAGACCACAACTCAGGTATGAATTGCTATCCCAGACTAACTACGACTATTGCGGCATCGGTACACCGACGCCGCCGTTGAACGTCTAAGTGTCAGTTGACAACGTGGGAGATACGACGCTCGTAATGGACGTAACATTGTCAGCAATTAATGCAATAATTTCGATCAGTCAACATGGGTCATTCGGTACGTCAGCCACAGCACGTCTGCTAATCCACCCAAAGGATTCATTCGCCTGATCGTTTTATGTTATCCACGACAACCAAACGAACTCATTCAAAGTGTTCACCAGCAACGTCCAAAGCGTTTATGGTTTAGACCCAATGTCCGGCATAATGTACTTAGCATATTTGACTTCAATCTATCAAGCTCTCAATCCTCAATCGCTCACGTACGTAGGGTCGGGTTGCAACTTCAGTCTGCAATCCAACTGACCTGGAAAAACAAGAAAAGGGAAAGAGAGGCCAGGGAAACAATGTCCAACGGTCCAACTCAAACGGATTATAAATAATATTGAAATCCAACCACTTGGTTCTAAATTGTCGTTTCCGCAATAGTCATCACTACGTGAGCCCCGCAGGACTCATCTCCTCTCTCGAAAGTAGGCTAATTCAGCAACTGAGTGACGCCGCTTCTGAGGCGGGCAGTGACTCTTGTCTTCACGAGACAATCTCGCTCAAATGAGGGGATTAATTTTGGCGGGCGGGGAGGGATTCGAACCCCCGATGTCTCCGTAAAGCTACGCTTTACTTCGACACTCCCTTCGGTCGCCACGGCTCCGGAGGCCACAGAATCGTCTTTCTTATCTTCAGTCGTCATTGAACTTTAACCGCCTTGTACAGATTACATTTCTTACCATAATGCTCCGCCAACTCTAAGAGTTTTTTGGCCAAAGCTTCATCCGCCGTAAAGTAGCAGGATTGGCTACTGAACTTCACTTCCTTACCATAATGCTCCCTTAACAGCCTGTGAACTTTACGGTAGAAGTCAACCCGCCTAGTAGGATTGGCTGTTGGAATATCATAATCAACGACATAAACCACGTTCGCTAACACCGTCGCTACACCTGTAGCAGATTATAGTTAAGTGTTCCGTATTAATGTATGCTACACTTGTAGCAAGAAACTGAGGCAAGGGCATGAGGGCTTAGATCTGTAATCATTGACCTTGTTCAATTTTATCAGAAGAACACGCACCAGAAACAAATCAAGACGAGGCCACGACACAATCACTCGTAGTCTCTATGTTAGTATCGCCGGCATAGGGGTTATCCGCAGTGTAGTTGGTGGATACCCCGCCTTGTTGATTGGTGTCTCGAATTGCTGCTACAGCGCGGGGAGTGACACGTTTCAGGGAACTTATCCGTATGGTGTTGAAGGTATTCCTGGGGAGAATAATCATTGGCTCGCGGGCAGTGGCTTGCCCACGCCCAAGGATGGTGTGTACATTTGGCCCTGGTACCATGTCTCTGTGTTTTCTCCTTACGGATCAGTAGCCGGAACTGGGTACTATGTGATGGGAAGTTCTGTTAATCCGAAAGCTGCATACGTGAACTTGTCGAGTGACACCCGCATGAGCCTTGACGGTTGGTATGTAAATGGGGTACTCTCGAATGACTTGTATTTCACGGCTACGTCGGATCTCAATTTGACGGCGTCATACCAAGAGGAGTTCTTGGTCACAGCATCATCCGAGTACGGCCAAACAGTTGGCTCTGGGTGGTACGACAAGGGAAGTGAAGCAACGATCTCCGTGTCTCCAGGTTTCACCACAGGAGGAATATTGAGTGCTATCGGATTTGATTCGATTATGATTGGATGGACAGGTGGCTACAGCTTGTTCTCCCCAGGGGATCGGCTCTCATTCACTGTCAATTCCCCCGTTGTGCTGAATGCGGTTTGGTTCGATTCGAGCTTGGCCTTACCGATAGGCATCGTCTGTTGCGTGATCATTGCAATTGGATTAAAGAGTCGAGTGAGAGGAGGTTCGTCCCTAGTTTGCTTACATTGTCGAAGGAAGATATCCATCGATAGCGCCTTCTGTCCAGAGTGTGGGAAGGAAATCTAGGGCTGAAGTCACGCAGAATTGTGAAACTACAGTAACCTACCGTTGCCCAGAATGTAAACGAGCTTACGATAAGGAAGGTAACCGATTAGAACGTAGCTTGATTGCTGAGGAATTAGGATTATGAGTTTTCAGCAAAAAGTTTGTCCTTGATGTCATAGCGTAGGCGGCCAATGGGAAGTTGTCGTAACTAATACTAGAGATATTCAACTCTTTGAGGATTGTAGAGGCTGTCATGGGTTAGGTACGGTTTCTAAGAAATTCGGATTAATAGAAGTTAGAGTAAGAACACACCGATTCTTTCAGGTATGCAAATCTTCCACAACTACATACGACCACACCAAGCCTTAATCGGTCGTACTCCAAGTGAAGCGGCAGGAATCAGAGTTGAGGGGAGGGACAAGTGGTTCACCCTCATTCAGAACGCTTCCCGAAAGAATGCCAACACCTAGTTTTTCTTGATGAAAACATTCGTGTGCTTGGAGTTTCTTTTTTTTGCAACCATCCCAAGAATTAAATGCGAATCAATAACAAGGCTTATTCATGCAATGGCCCCGCATTGCCTTTGCTTTCATGCTGATTATGGCCCTTGTTCCAGCACTCAGTGTTACACCATCGAATGTATCGGGCCAAGGATACGTAACCATTACAACCACGACCACAGGCCTCTACACTTCTGTCGCTACCACCCTTTATGCGACGACTGTCCTGACGACAACGAACAGCTATTCTCCAGGAATTGTAATACCCGCTTTCAATCCGGGGACTAATCCGCTATGCGGTTGGGAGTGGAAATACTTTACCGCAAATAAGGGCGAGAGGGTCTCGATTTCATTGGCATCAAAGACGCCGATCACATTCTATGTTATGTCTCTTGCAGTCCGTAACAGTTGGACGGTCGATGGCCATCCGGTGGACACTAGTTCACCAGACAGTTATTCGCCATGCCATGGAGCGCCGGACGGGGCATTGATAATCGGAGATGGGATCACATCATATACATATAATCTAGTGTTTCCCGCGGATGGTAACTACGTGCTACTTTTCGCCCAACTTGGTTCACCATCAGCAATTCCGGTGGACTTTGAAATGCTTAGTTCACCCATCGTATCAACTTCTACGGCTTCATCCATCAGCTACGTGACCGCACCCACCACCGAGTTACTCGCTTTGACAACCGCGGCACCAATTTCCCAAGTTGGTCTTCCCATTGCTAATTTGGGTTTGCTAGGTGTGGTTGTTGCGGTCGCGGTGATTGCTGGTGTTTTGGTTATCGCTAGACGAAGGAAGACATCTGTTACCACTACGTTGGTACAGGAACGGCCAGCCACGGTCCTAGAACCTCCGAGAGAGGCCGTTGCCACTCAACCCGTCACCCCGACGAAGACCACTCAACCTCAACCCATCATCTCGGAGATTCCGCCAATTATCTCGACGGGCTACGCGGACTTGGACAAGGCTTTGAATGGGGGTATCCCTGAGGAGTTCGCTGTTGTCGTTGTCTCTCCATCCTTTGACGAGAGGGATCTGCTCTTGAGGAAAGTGGTTAACTCTGCCCTGTCATCTGGAAGGTTAGCGATTCTCATCTCGAATGACATGGGTAGAACCAAGGACATGGCGTCTAGGTACTCGAATGGGTTCTACGCTCTCTCCCCGCAGGCAGACAGGATTTCACAACATGGTCCGAACTTGTTGAAGATTCCGAGCTTTGAGAATCTTAGTGACGCCACCATATCGTTGGGTCTAGTCCTCAAGGATGTTTTGGCAAGGGAGAAAGCAACTAGGCGAATTATGATTCTTGACATTTTGTCTGACCTGTTGCTTCGCTACAAATCCATTACAACTCGGAGGTGGCTAACGGATTTTGTGGGGAAACGTAAGGCTGAGGGTTTCACGATTATAGCGACCCTAAACCCATTAGTCACAACGAAAGAGGAAACGCAGAGCATCATCGACTTCTTCGACGGCGTGATCGAAATATTTGAGAAGCCACTAATGGAAAGGTCGAGGCGTTTCCTTATGATCAGGAAGATGTACGGCCAAAAATACTCAGACAGCGAGGTACTCATGGACAGAGACAAGCTGTTCTAGATGCTTCTTGTTGATGGTTTGGCGACCGAGTGGTGTAGAGGAACATCACGTTCCTTCCACGGAAGAGAATCATGTTAGTCAGGAGCAGCCGATAGACCAATAAAACATCTAACGTAACCTACGGGGTTTTTGTTTTGTAGTACGAACTCAAATCCTCCCTCAATCAGATTCGATATTTTCATGCTTCTACTCCAAGATTTTCCCCAGCCCGTTACAACCAAGGCATTTAGCAAGCTCCACTGTTTCCCCGGTTCCACTGCAATACGGGCATTCTACTTCTTTGGGAAGGTATTTTTCTAATTCATTCACTTTCATAGGGCTTCAACCTCCGATAACCCTCTCAGCTCTCCGTTGGCATGATGTCCGAACGCCACGTAAACTCTAACGAATATAATTGCAGCTTCTTTCCACAACTAAGACAGCCCATGGCTAAGCCATGAGAACAAAAGTCAACTTAACGGCTACAGGTTAGTTCGGTCAGGCTCACGGTGAGTTCGCTAAAAGTGATTTAGAAAGGGGTTAGTAGGGTGATGTTACCGGAGGTAATGTAATGCAGGAACTTTGCTATTCGGAATCGGAGCCGAAGGTTTTCCAATCTTACAGCTTAATTCCAGAATGTGACGCTTTTGATATCAGATAATTGACAAAAGCTGAACAAGATACCAACATGAATCTGGCGTCGTCAGCAGTTATCGTAGGTTCCTCAAGCATAGCATGCCTTATTCCCTCGGCACTACTTGTGTATCCATACAGACTATCCAATGATTTTTTTCAATGCCGGATGTATGGCCACCTTACCCTGTCTCTCTATCGAATCAAGTGCCTTTCCCAAGGTAGCTTGATACTCTGAAGAACATTCTGTATACAGAAAGTTTCAGGACAGAAAATTATCACCATGCAACATGCTTCATGGGTTTCTTGAAGCGTTCTGAATCAGAGTCAACTGACTGATAGCAAAATTTGAGTTGTCAACCGTAGACGTACCGTTACCTCAGCTTCGGAGTTATCACTTATTCTAAGGAGTTATTCTATTAAAAATTGATTGGCCTTTCAGGCCACGTTCGGACGCTCTATCATAGATAACAAAGAAAGAAAATTAGGGCGATTACCGCCCAAGGTTAGTAGCCTTAAGCTACTTGTTCCTCTTGTCTAATGTTCTTGTCGTGCTCAGTACCCAACTTCATCTTAACTTTCTTTTTCGGCGCCATCTACAAACACCTCCAATCATTAACTGAAAAGACCTAAGCACCGTTTACGTATTTAACATGGCTTGGAGAACAAGTCGTAAAGGGTAATTATACTCCATTTCTACCTAGTAGAATATATAACTCGAAGAACGGTCAAGGCCACAACGGATTGGGTAAGGTCTAAGGTCGATTTGGATTAAAACAAGTTAGAGTAAGAACACATCGATTCTTTCAGGTATGCAAATCTACCACAATTACATACGCCCACACCAAGCACTAAACGGTAAGACACCAGCCGACTTAGCGGGAATACAGATCGAGGGAGAGAATGGGTGGTTAACCATCATTCAAAATGCAAGCCAGAGTGCTAAGAGGAAACAGAAGTTAGAATAGCCGAGTCAAGGCTTGGTTGTGATTGCCTTTTCTTCCTGAATCGTCGCATCAATTTGTTCTTTCGTTACTCCGAGAGCTTTACCTAATTGCAGAAGCTCATTCTTGAGTAGCTTACATCTATCGTCAAGCGGCTTCCAAAGGAAATACCTTTCTTGAAAGTTAGTGGCCTTGCTTCGGGTATCTCGTTCCATCTCCAATGTTGCTAGAGCCTTGACTTGGGCCTCGATTTGAAGCTTAATTTTCGGGTCAATTTCCTTAGCACGAGTCATCTGCGATCACAGACCTGTGATATGCATTTCCCCCGTTTTAGAGGTACAGACGACCGCAACCACTACCAAAGTCAAGCGGAAACCTAATCCACATCACACCGTCATCCAAAACGACCTAAAACTGTCCTCATCCGACGACAGTTAACACTCAAAAAGACCGACGCTAAGTTACCAAAGCCAATGGTACACACTAATCCAGAACGCTAGCTCAAACTAACTGCCGCTGGTATTAATCCTCGTTACTGAAGATTGATTTGTTATGATGTTTCCATCACGTGCCGTGTAAACACTGTAATTGAAAGTCATTGGATTTGCTGTGTGAGAACCAGTATACACAGAGCCAGCATAGTTCGTAACTCCATCGCTGCTAGATTGGACGGGATTAGAGCGATAACCATCGATTCTAACGTTGAAGTTCTGTATGTTATTTTGTATGAAATTCTGCACTATGGGGGGCGGTAAGGGTTCATTTTTGTGCCGTGCGAAATACACTAGCGCGACAATTAGAACTACTATTACACTAGTGATTGCAAGAATCCAATTTAGCGGTGGAGTAAATACTGACGGTATTGACAGGAATCCAAAGAAGCAAATAAACGCTAGACCACCGAACGCTGCAACAGCCTGAAGATTTTCATGGTCAGCCATTGGTCTTAACAGAATCCAAAACAATGCCATGAATCCTATTAGGATTGGGATAGGCAGTCCCGACATAACCTAAATCAAGTCACCAAACGGTTTGTTACAGCACCAAGAAATCCGGCTTACCAAACGACAACTACGCGTTACCCGCAAAAAAGTGGGTTATATGGTGCTGTTACCGATGGTAATGATTTGACGGTTTACCGGAGCCGGGGGCATTCCTAGAGGCACTATCTTCTCCCTGTAGTGGCAATTTAACCGAAAGGGAAGCACTGCAAAAAATCTCATGTTTAGGCTAGCATCAAGACCTTTGCCTCTGGATATCGTCTCAGTACTGCCTCCTCATGGAAGGTACAGGCATAGAGAACTTGGTAATGTTCTAAGGTCAACTGAACCACAGCTTTACGGCTACAGCCAACCGTAGAACAAGCGTACTGCATGTAATCGTCAATCCTCATGGACGAGTTACAATGGTCAGTTCGATAATGAGCTAGTGACGTAGGTAACAGTGATCCTCAGACAAGCGAAGGTAATCAAACTTCATACGCACATTGTATACCATTAGACGTGAATCGCATGAAAGACATATGGTCTGAAAGAGCAGCGAATCCTAAAGCGTTCAATGAGATGGAAAAGACACTATACGAAGAGGTCGAACCTATAATCAAAGATTTCTTGGAAGAATTGAAGAAAGGCAACAAAATCGAGATAGCCACTACTCCTGCAGAAATCGACCAACTTCGGAGTGTAATTGGCAGATATCATGTAGCCACTGCAGTCCACAATTTCATGCTTGGTATTTACAAAGCCCCAGAGACAGCAAACAGTTTTCTTAATGTCAACAAGCCTTTCGGAATGGATGATACACTTTCAGTTGGCTTGTATCTTCAAGCTGCTCTCTTCGTGGACCTACTGTGTACTGAGCTGTTCAAGCTCTTAGTTCTCTTTCATCTTAAGGAAGTGGATTACGACGTATCGAAGTTTTCTAATACTATGCTGAAAGCTGCACCAATTGCATGGACTAAAATGAAGCCGTATCTTGACAATCCTTTTCGGAATGCGATAGCACATTGTACTCTATCGGTTCGTAACAGGCAAGTTGTGCTCTACAGAGACGCAAAATTGGTCCCTATCGACACAATGGAAATTAGTGAATTCATGATTCGACTCAAACGCACTAACATCATTTTCATTTGTCTCTTCAATACACTTGCTGAGCTGAAGCGACAAGGTTGGTTCACATCCTGAGGGCTTCGGTTCCAGCAGAACGGTTAGGGTCTTAGAGTCGTCGAGCCTGCGCTTAGAAGTTCTAAAGGGCGACTATTAACTTACCTTCCGTGGTCACTTTAATGAATCGCTGGATGATTGCAACCGTAATTCTAGCTGTTGCTTGTGTAGCATTAGCTGGAACTACCGTAATATTCTATACTGAATTGCAAACCGCCATTACGACGCAAAGCGGAGGACTCGTTTACATCGGGAAAGTCTCGAATATGTCCGAGCCTGAGAACATAACGTACGGCTCAATCATTGTCAGATACACACCGCCTGGCTATCTGTGTTCTACGTGTACTCTGGAATCTCTTAGCTTCTATACGCCCAATTCATCCGCACGGCTCCTCTTGGTCGTCCATTATCGAGGTTTCTTGAATACGATTGTTTTAGCTCCGTTGACATTGGCCGAATGGAATTACCCGTTATCCCTCACGTATGGGTTCTACCCTTATGCTGGTGTTACAGAGCTTGATTTCTACATTCTAAATTGACATTCTTCTATCACGAGTTTGTAACCATGAAAGAGCTAGACATCGCCCGATACCTACAGAGAGTCCAACTGGTAATGGAAGAAGTCATAGGGCATTCTACTTTTGAGGAGTTAGTAAAGAAGACAGAAGTCATTGTAAGCGAATTGGACTCGAACATCAGACAAGAAGGAGTTAACTATTCATCAAATAATGAGTCGAACGCTACTGCACGTGCGCTGCTTTGGGCGGGATGGATGAGCTGGATGTGGACATCTAAGTCAGAAAGGAAAGAAAAACCAGATAGTCAGGCCAAGAGAATCCGACCGATTGTTGAGAACCTTATTCAACAGTTCATTGAGACTGGACGAAAAATCGGAAACGATGGTGGAACCCCGGAAACATTTCTGAACCAAAAGCTCTAGGTAGCCAACTTAGAAAAAACCACTGACACACCGTTATCGTCGTTATCAATGGACCTGGTAACGTTTTGTTAGTCGTTGCTTCGATTAGTTCGCCTATGCGTGTGCTTGTGTGCCCGTAAACATGAGTGCCCACGAGGAAAGAGAAAGGTGCCCACAAGGAATGAAAGGTGCCCGGCGTGGTGCGGTTAGTAGTTCCTTTAACCTAATTCTTAGAAGAGTAGAGAATCGTCCGGTAGGTGCCTCACGTTAACACGTCAACCCCTCAGTGATCCTACGAGAATCCTACGGCTGTAACCATTCTGAACACAGCTTCGGGTGTCTACAAGCCAACGTTAACCGGCCATGGTAAAGGAATCTCGTTCGTAGACTACCCATAATTAACCCACGAAATCATGCTGCCCTAGAAATACGGCTTGAGTATACTATCTGTAAGTTAGAGAGAGATAATGTTCTACCCTTAGTTGGCGTGCTTATGGGGCCCTCATAGGCGACCTAGCGGGTACCTGTGTAAGGGTGGTAAACATCGACAGTTTTCGACCCTTAACCGCCTCCAAAAAATCTAGTCCTGAATCTTAAAAGTTTCATTACGTTAACCCTAAAACGCCTCAATTTGAACCGTTTAAGCTCACCGCTAACCTAACTGATCGGCAATTTACCCACAAAAGCATATGTTGCCCCGGCTTATTCGTCCTTCATCGTGGCGCTATAGTACACCGGTACATTACCCACGATCTGGCGGGTTACGATCATAAGTTTGGTCAAACTTAACCAAGTATTCTATTCTTCTATCCCCATGGGCAACCTTCAACTGGACATCGCCCCTAAACAATGTCGGCAGCCGTACTCATCGAAGCTGCTTCCTCCACAGCTCACACAAAATTTCTTAAGTAAACTCACAGTTCCCCCACCGGTGTCGATAAGGCAGTAATTATGGCGGTTCTCCGGCTTCACGCCGGCCTCGGCGTAAACATCAGCCACCACGCGCACGCCTCGGCCCCAAATTGAACCGATTACATTACTCCCAACCTTACCTACGTCGTTATAGTTACCACTACCAATCCTAACCAAATTATACGTTATAACCCGTCTAAGAATCCTGAGAATCCTAACGACACTAGAACTATCATCATTACTACCGTTATGAGTAGTATCAATACTGTTATCGTTAGAAAGTGGATAGTGACAGGTGAGGTCTAGCTCGTTTAGTAGTCTGTTTATTGCGTCTAAGACTGTTTTGAGTTCCTCTCCGGACCTTACGATTAGTCCATTCCTCCGTTTGACTTCGGCGTGAACGTCGCTGTCGAAGGCGTCAGGTTCGGTTATGAGGATGATGAAGCTTGGTATCTGCCTGTTGGCTCCGTGGGGGGTGTTTCTGGGAACCCGTCTGAAGAATTGTGGGTTAGCTTTTGCGTAGCCGTATTGGCACCGTAGACGGTGGATGTCTTTGACTTCTATGGGTAGAACTAGGCCCTGTTTGAATGTTACATGGAAATCTAGGTTTGTGCTTCTGTAGTCAGTTTTTTCACCCAAGGTTCGCAGGTAATCGCTCAAACCATCCCAAGTGTATCGAATGTATGGTAATGTTTTGACAATGTTGTTTACTTCGATTTCTTTAGTTAGCCCCTTGTAGAGATTCTCCCACCATTTTCGGCCTCCTGACGTACCCGTATGGGTGTAGTTGTTAGCTATTCTTTCTAGGGCCCATTCGGCTTTAGCCTCTTGGCTAAGTCGCACGTTGGTTTGGGTCAAATCGTTGCTAGGACCTCATCCTCGTAGAATACGCCTATTCTCCAAGGTTTCTGGAACAGGTAGGGGTGTGCGTGGACCTCCTCATCGAGGGGGTCCAGTAAAGTTTCCTTTTCTTTTAGTTCGGTAGGGGCTGAGAGTAAATCCTGAAAGTTTTCCTGCCTAACATGACCGGTTTGAAGTGCCATGAACGCTCGAACTGAAAGCCGGTTGACGCATTCTGCGCAGGCTACGTAGTAGCCGGGTATAACTGTGAAGGTGGGTGTGAATTCTCTTCCACATTCCCAACATCTCATTCGCTTTCACAAGACAGAAGAGTAGCATCCATAGCATGCTATTTTTCGGTCATTCAACCATGCCTATGTTTAGTCTAAGGTCTTACAAGACAAATCTGGACTACACGGCCTCCGAGAGTTCGCTATATGAGAACTACAGCATAGTGGATATGGCCAAAGGGAATGCATCGTTCTCTTTACCAGCATTCCCCGAGAATCGTGTTCAGGTCACGAGTCATGGCTTTGTCAAAATTTTTGGCATTACATCGGAGAATGACGAGCAAATTTTGAAGGTTCTTGCGGCATATGTGAAAACAGTGGATTCACAAGATTTCACTTGGAAATTACACAAACAGACCAGAGGTGAGAAAGAACTGCTAAAAGAGCTTGACCTTAAAGAGGGAAGGACACTCTTGAAGTTCTTCCTCGATAAATTAGACGACGAGGTGAGATCGTTCCCACCTGACTCTAGCTACGACGAAGTCAACGTTGGCAGAAAGCTTCTAACCACTATACGCCCTAAGGTCGATAGCATGAACGACAAGTCAATCGATCAAAGCCTTCTCGAAGTGTGGGAGGCAATTGATGGTATAGATAAGGTGAAACAGGAGGCCATAGATCCGGATGAATGGCGGTCCCCTAATGATTAGCGGGCAATAATGAGACAGATCCATCGGGATTAGACGGCGTAAGTCGGATAGAGTTGCTTGACTTCACCTTTCGAATCAACCCCTAGTAGAATTAACCCTAGTTTGTCGAAGACTTTAGAATCAATGTCCCGTGCAGCCCTCAAAGTCGTAACCATCGCCACTCGGTTGTAACCATAGGCTAATGCCTCGGCTAATTGTCCTATCCCCCTCGTAACATCGTCCCGTGGCGTCTTCAACTCTAAAGCCATCTTCCAGCCCTTACCCTCAACCTCACCGTCTATCGCTACATTACCTAATCTTATCGAACGCATCTGAACCTGTAGTCCTTGGCTTCGGAAATGTCTGGTTATGGCCCACTGGAGCCAGCGTAGGTTAGTCAACGGTTACTTCCTCTTTCGGAAGAGTTTGTACCCTTCAACATCGCACACGTAATCAAATCCTGCTTCGATTAGCTCTTGTGCTTCCTTAACGGTCTTAGCTACCTTACTTACGAACTCGTCTTCTGGGAAGTTGATTAGCCGAACGTACCTTAGTGTGTTGGATATTGACCTGTGGCCTAGCAGTTTCTGAACGTATACAATGTCACGGGTTCTGTGATACTCCATTGTGCCCTTGTAGTGGCGTAGAGTTCGGAGGCTGATTAGTTGCAGTTTAGGGTTAGCTAACTTACAGCTTAGCCTCTTACGTTGTTTCTGGAAGGTTCTGGTGAAGTCTTGCAGGCCCTTAATCGGGTCTTTGCTTCCGTCGTGGAAAATGTATTTCCTGTTTTTAGGTAGCAGGTTCAGTCGGCTCAAGAAATTGTTCGTTATCCGTAGTTCTCGGCTTCTGGATTTCTTTTCAGCCCTGATTACAATCGTGTTTCTTTCGTAGTCAACATGTGTCCATTCGCTTGACCATGCTTCCCCCGGCCTACATCCTGTTTCCTTGAGGAGCATGCAGAATGTTCCGCTGGGTGCTGGTAATCCTGCAATTAATTCGTTAACGTCGGCTTCTTTGGGTATGTGGGGTAGGATATCTACGGCCTCGTATCGTGGCCGAGTCCACTTCAATCCCTTATGGTTATAGAGCCGGTCTAGGTCCTCAACTACCCTTTCTTTACCGCCCTCACTCCAACTAGAGTTAGCTAGAAATCGTTTAACGGCTTCAGGCTCAAGGATGTTCACCTTTCGGTCTAACCGCTTAAGGACCCTAACGGCATAGTAGCAGGTGCTTTCCCGATAACCCTCCTTACGCATCCACAAGCCGAAGCTGATTATCTCGTTAAAGTGTTCGGGGATTCCGTTTCGTTGAACGTGTGGCGGGCGGGGAGGGATTCGAACCCCCGACCTCAGGCTCCGGAGGCCTGTGCCCTATCCAGGCTAGGCTACCCGCCCCCAATATCCTATGCAGACATGAATCAGAGATAATTAACTACGGGCTTTGGCTTCGGAATGAAGATTACCATCGCTTGTTTGGTCGATTGGTAGTTCTTCTTTTCCGCAGGCCTAAGAACAATGCAGCGATACCTAATACCAGGATTATCGCCGCGATTATCCAGTCATCATATGTCTGCGCGCGTAGGACCTTCAAGGTAGTAGTCATAGTGAATGTGGCTGTTCTCGTTAAGGTCAATCGAACAGTCGAAGTAGATGTGGAAGTGGATTTGGAAGAAGAAAGACTAGAATTCGTAAATTGCTGACTCGTAGCTGATGGAATCGAAGCCACTGCAAAAATAACAGTTAGAATTAAGAGAACTGTCGAACAGACACCTATGGCCGGTTTTGACATCACCTGGATTTGGCCAGCCAACTATAATTTCCAATTGAAACCGCTTAAGTCCTTAAGGCTTTGCGACTAAGCCGTCGAGCCGCAGGCCCACCTAGAATATTCAGCTTACTCTAACTGCCTGCGACTTTCAGTGACCAATAACGGAACGAAACAGCATTCGCGTTGGTTTGTTCGAACCTTCAACGCTGAATTGTTGGCTGAAAACGGCTAATTTGACCTTCCTCCGCCGCGTTAGCGAACTAATTTTAAGCCTATGAATATACGCTGGTGGGTCAGCAGGTTAGATCGGAAAACTGGTCGCTTTGCCCAACGTCATCCAGCAGTTCAGAGCAGAGTGTATTGAAGCGCTGAATGCTGCGCTTTCGACTACCTACCCAGAATCATCCGGAGGACAGCATCGCTTCACGATTCCGGGGTCCTTGGAATTCGGAGAACTGGCATCATCGGTAGCGCACGAGATAGCGCGGCAGGAAGGCCTTGCACCTCAAGATGTCGCTCGCAAAATTCGTGCCGCGATAAGACTGGATGGAAAAACTTTGATCGCTGCCGTGGAGGATGCCGCGGGTTACATTAACTTCCGGTTAAACTACACCATCGCCGGACCCCTGATCTTCAACGCTGTCAGTATGGATAACGAAACCTACGGGTTAGTGAGAGTTCCCGAACCGCTAAGGATCTCGGTTGAACACACGAGCTCAAATCCTGCTGGGCCGGTAACTATGGCGACGGCACGCAACTCTATCCTTGGAGATGCGTTGGCACGCCTGTGCAAGGCTAGGGGTCACACTGTGATCCGGAGATTCTACGTTGACGATGTTGGAAGGCAGGTTTCGATTCTAGCTTATGGTTATAGCCTACTAAATCGACCCGAACCCGAAGGGAAGCCGGACCATTGGTTCGGCCGACTGTATGCATGCACAAACTGCGCGGTTCAAATCGAAGTTACCAAACGCAAACTGAAAATGATTAGGCCAGACCAGTCGGATGTGAGGACGAAGCTTCAGGATAATCTCGACGAATGGGTTGGCATCGCCGCCGAACTTGAATCCCTAGATAAGGAACTGCTGGAGAAGGTCGTGAAGATGGTTCAGGGTGAGGATGACCCGGAGAGGGCAATTCAGGAGTTAGGTCGCAAGTATGAGGAAAACGACAAAGAAGTGAGCACTCTAATCCGCACAATGGTCGAGCGTTGTGTCGAAGGAATCAGGGCATCTCTGCATGAGATCGGAATAGACTTTGACAAATGGGACTGGGAGAGCCAGCTCCTCTGGGACGGTTTGGTGAAGAAAACCTTGAGCAGACTTGCACAACTACCCTTCACCAAACCAGAGGACGGTTCATTGGTTTTGAATCCTAACGCTATTGCGGAGGCTTATAGCCTCAGGAAACAGTTTGGGCTTTCCCCCAACTACGAGGTCCCATCTTTAACCCTCGTACGAAGCGACGGAACAACTCTCTACTCAACACGCGACATAGCCTACTCCATAGTCAAATTCAACGACTCCGACCGAGTCATCAATGTAATCGCAAGCGAACAGAACCTGCCCCAACTTCAGATTCGCCTCGCCCTGTACGCACTCGGAGAGAAAGAGGCGGCGTTCAATATGGTTCATTATGCGTACGGCCTCGTTGAATTGCCCGGCGTCAAAATGTCCAAGCGAAGAGCACACTTCATCACACTAGATGAGGTGGTCGAGCAGGCCAAAGTCAGAGTGGATCAAACTTTAGCGGAAAGAAAACAGGAAATCGGTTCAGATGAGTCTCTGCACATAATACGCGACATAGCCTATGGTGCGATTAAGTTTGCAATGCTCAGCGTCAACAGCGCGAAGAACCTCATGTTCACTTGGGATCGGGTCCTTAGCCTAGAACGGAACAGTGCACCATTCATAAACTACGCATACACAAGAGCGGGAAGTATTATGAGAAAGCTGGGGAAGACACCAAACAACCCCGATTGCTCCCTTCTCACCCATCCACTCGAACACATTCTACTGTTCAAGATAGCCCAGCTTCCGGAGGCTTTCTGTGAAGCAGCGGACCAGTTGAAACCGGAAGAGTTAGCAACGTACGCTACTGTCATCGCTGAAAAGTTTCACGAATACTACGAAAAGGTGGACGTTATACATGCAGACGAGCAAGTTAAGAATGCGAGAGCCGCTCTAGTCGCCTCCGTCCAAGTCGTGCTCCGGAACTCGATGGAGCTGCTCGGAATCAACCTAAGTGAAAGGATGTAGACTATTGTCCAGCAAGTTATCATCAAAAATCACTAGGCCCGACGTCAGGAGTTATCTCCGCCTAGATTTGAGTTTAGGCAATCTCTACGACCGGATCTTCCTGATCCTCTTCATCGTTGACATCATCTTACGCGTCATATGGTTGGATCAACCGCCCGGATCATTGATCTTCGATGAATGGTACTACGTAAACGTAGCCCGAGTCATTCTGCACCTTCCTCAAAGTGTAGGGGCAAACGGACAGCCACCTTACGTTAACGTTCCACAAGGCTTAGACCCTAACCATGAACATACGCCATTAGCCAAGTTACTGATCGCTCTCTCAATGTCAATTCTAGGAAACAACGCGTATGGGTGGAGGATTCCCAGTGTAATCTTCGGCTCGATATCAATTCTAGCGTTCTACCTTCTAATGAAGAGGATATCGAAGCAAGAAGTCGTTCCGATAATTTCCACATTTCTCTTTTCCTTCGATAACTTGGCTTTCGTTCACAGCAGAATCGCGGTGTTGGATATTTTCACTTTAGGGTTCATGCTGCTTGGAATTTACTGGTATTTTTCCGGGCACTCATACCTCAGCGCAGTAGGCATGGCGCTTAGTGCGTTGAGCAAGGAAACTGGAATCGCGGGGTTCGCGCTGATTATCGGAATCCACGCGGTCAAATTCATTAACGATCCAATGAAGAGAAAGAAGTGGGGAGATTTCTTCTCTTGGTTTGAGAAATACACTGCGGCATACGTTATCGTCTTCTTCTTTCTACTCACAATAATGGATAGGTACTTCGTTGGGTTCTCTAACCCTCTCGACCATCTCAAATACATACTCCAATACTCATCCGCACTCACCTCTACCTGCCCGAGCGGAATTGTAAGTTGCCCGTGGCAGTGGCTCTTGAATCAAGTCACCATTCCTTACTTGAGGGTCAACGTTCAACAAACTTCGGGGGCTACGACGAGCAGTTTCGTTTCGGTGAGCTTCCTCGGCGCGATGAATCCAGCGATCTCGTTCCTGACGATTCCTGCTCTCCTGTATTGCTCCTACAACTACTATCAAAGACGTGATGATCTTAGCCTTGTGTCCCTGGCATTGTTTTCCGTAAGCTACCTGCCTTTCTACCTAGCCGTAATATTTGGGCAGCGGGTTACGTACCTATTCTATTTCCTCCCTGCCGTGCCTGCCGTGTGCGCTGCAATAGCGTATATGATAGCCGATACCAAGCTTCCGAAGATCGTAGTGATTTTCTACTTGGCTGTGGTAGTCTACATTTTCATCTTCATGTTTCCGTTTCAGAGGATACCGTCGTAAGTTGGGTTTCTGAAAAATAAAAGGAAAGATCGGAAGGGGAGGAGTTCTCTGGTTGGATTTATACGCGTGCTTCGCTGGTGCTGGTGGGTATTGGCGGGAGCTCTGGGAATCTTTCCTTCATCTTCTGCTCGGCAACGAAATTTGCTTCCTGAAGTATTTTCTGTGATTCTCCACTCGATGCGGATAGGTCGAAGGTGCTTTCAGTTGCCTCACCGACTTCTATGGTTAGCCCTTCTAGCGTTTCGTTAACCTGTGATAGTTCCATTGAAACTTCAGGTAGGACTCCTTCTAATTGTGATTTCAAGGTCTTCACGACGCTGACGACTGGTAGCATGGTGTAGGCGACTTGGCCGAATTCGTTTACTGTCTCCAGTCTTAGGGTTACTTGTTCTAGTGCAAGTTCGCTGTGTAATACGACCTTAGCCATTTTCCTTAGCTCTGCGCATTCGTTGGCGTACATGGACGCGAGTTCGCTGTTTTTGCCTTGAACTGCTAGGACGCACTTGCCGTATAGTGCTTGGTCGCGTTGTTGCATGTGGTATGAGGTTCTATCTAGTTTTCGTTCTTGTAGCTTTAGTTTGAAGAGGCATTCGCTTATCCGTCTCTTCATGGGTGTGGGTCGTATAGCCTCCTTAATCTTCTTGGATAATGGTGTTCTTTCCTTGAACATTCTATCTATCCCCCCTTCATAATGTTCGGTTTTGAATCTCTGCTGTCTCGTGTTCACGAGCGAGAATTTTGAGGAAGTTGCCCAGTCTGCCTTCCTCGAAGGTTCGTATTATCGAACCTGTGTACTGAATTGTGATGTCCAACGATCTGAGCTTAGTCATCAATTTCTCTATCTCGGTCTTGTTTTTTCCGACTAGGAAAACGAGGCTTTCAGGTTCACCGAGAGAGCTTACAACCTTGACTGTTTGTGGGATGGCTGCGATCTTCTCAATTATGTCATCGCGGCCAGCCTCGCGTGGGAAACTTGCTCCTATTAGAATCTGTTCGGCAACCCCTAGCTTCTCGAGATCTAATCCGGCTGTGTAATCCTTGATTACACCGCTCCTTTCGAGCTTGTTCACTCTGTAGGCTACTACGTTTGGGTGAAGGCTCAATTTGCGGCCAATCTCAGCGAAGGAAGATTTCGAATTGTCAACTAGTTCCGCCAAGATCTTGTAGTCTATTGCGTCTAGCATCATTTTCATTTTCTCCTCATAGTGCTTTGTAAGTTTCAAACCACTTATCGTACAAGCCGAGCATTTGCGGGGAGACGCTTGGCTTGCGTCTCGTCAGTATCTCCCTGAAGTCATCCATGGTAATTTGGCGGGCTTGGCCTTTGGTTCCTAACCCGTCGTTTTCGAAGAACTCTCGGACGACTCGAGTCTGTGCTCCTTGGAATATGTCACGTAAGTCGCTTCCTGAATACCCTCCTGTCTTCTCGACGAGAAGGTCCGGGTCAACATCTCTGGCAAGCCTCAGGTTCTTTGCGTAAATATCGAACATCTCTCGTCTTGCTTCGGGGCCTGGAAGGGGAACGTAGATTCGTTTCTGGAATCTGCGGATGAAGGGTTCGTCTAGAGCCCAGGGTTTGTTTGTGGCACCTATGATGTAGACGTGGCTGTGATTCTTTTTGTCGAGGATGCTGTCCATTTCTTGGAGGAATTGGTTTCGAGTTCTAACTTCACCGCCCACCTCGTCGCCCCTGATTCCTACGAGCGAATCGACCTCGTCAATGAAAATGATTACCGGATGTCCATCGGTGGCGGATCTGTGAGCAGAGGCGAAGAGTTCCGACACGTTCTTTTCAGATTCCCCTAACCATTTTGACATTATAGCCGGCGCGTCCACGCTATAGAACACGGCTTCAATCTCAGTGGCTATCGCCGCGGCAAGCAATGTCTTGCCGCAACCCGGTGGTCCGAAGAACAAGATTCCTCTTGGCCAGCCGAGCGGAAAGAGGTCCGCGCGTCGTATCGGGAAGACTATCGATTCTTCTATGGCCTTCTTAGCGTCGCGTAGGTTGGCTATCTCGCTCCATTTGACATCTGGTTTCTCGGTCAGAATCAATTGTTCTAGCTTGGGTTGACGCTTGATTTGTGAGTTGTCTGTGTCATCTAATTGAACCGTGCCATTCTTGAGTTCTCTTACTCTACGTTTGCAGTTTTCGACTTGTTGCATGTAGAGCCGATTCTGGGGGGCCTCGGGGTATAGGCTACATAATTTCAAAAGAATCTCAGTAGTACGTTCGTAGCGTGAGATAGCATTAGATCGCACGCCTTGCCTATCAAACTGTACCGCTTCGTTTGCGAACTTAGCTGCCATTTGTTCAAGTTCCTGAGATCCCGAGACTTGCATGAGACGATCACATTGCTCGGCTACTCGATCGCGACCTTCCCTGTGTCTCTAAGCCTTTGAATAGCGGTTTTCACTTCGTCAGGAGATTTGCCAATGTCCTGTGCGCAGGATTGTATGCTCAGCTCACCGTTGTGTTTCCTAGCATAATCGTAGACTCTTTCTTCGATTCCGGTCTCCATATCTGGCATCGTAGCGAACTCCGGAATGGCACCCATCCTCGCTTGTGTGCTTGGTTGGATGGCTGATAGGTCGGGGAAGTGGTCACGTACTTTCTGTTCCGCTATTAGGCCGGTTTCTTCGAGGACCTTCCTCGCCTCGTCATCATTAGTCTCTATGGGAATAGTGTTCGTCGTGACGTCGCCAGCTTCATCTGTCAAGTCTCCGAGTAGGTTGTTCACTTCGTCGAGTTCTGTCGCGACTTGTGGAACTATACCGGAGATCTTCGATTTTGTTTCCTTTACGATCGACATGAGTGGACGCATTTCCACCATGACCTCACTGAATTCCTCGACCGTTTCTAGCCGGAGGATTACTCTCTCAAGCGCAAGCTGGCTTCCGAGTACCACTTCTGCAATCTTTCGGATTTCCGCGCATTCGTTAGCGTAAATTTTGGCGTGGCCGGAGTCGTTTGACGCCTGGGCGCCCACACATCGTTGAAAAAGGTCTGTATCGCGCTGGTGAAGCCTTGTGTACATGTGTTCTAGTTTTTCTAGCTGAGCATGAAGTCTAAAGGAAGCGTGTACGATTCGCTCTTTCAATGGAACAGGATGCAGTTTGTCTTCGACTCTCCTGAATATAGAGAAGGCAGACACATCCCAATGTTTAGGCCGTTTCGCGCATCTTGATTACGACGACGTCGGGGATGTGATTCGGGGCCGAGGATTGATTAGGTGGCTTCGGAATTTCTAGCGAGTCAATGTCATGCAGAGATTCGCGTGTGTTGTCAAGGTCCTTCATTTCCTTCCTTGAAATCTCTAAGCCTGCTCGCACAGATTCGGTTACTGTCTGATAGGTGTTTGCATCGATTTCAGCAGCTGTGTAGAGTATTTTGTCATTCGTTAGTGCAGTTTGTAGGTCCCTGATCTGCTGCTCCAGTTTCACTTCAACGTTTTTCATTGTCTCTACAAGGCTTTCACGTTTTGTAATGATGTCCTTGTGGATATCTTCGTAGCCACTGCTTAACTGGTTGTACTCTGATTGGTCGATGTCTCCGTCCTTGAGTAGCAAGTCAATTGCTTGTCGTCTGCGTTTTGTGATATCATGTTCTCTTTTCAGATCCTCGGCCTCGATGCGCCACGCTTGTAGGAGAACGAGATGTCCGTCGATGATTCTAACGGATGTGATCGGGTGTTCAGTGACGTCGCCCTCAGTTCGAGCTATTAGGATGGATTGGACTTCAGCCTTCGATCCGGCGGTCAGACCGACCAGTTTTCCTGTCGGCCGGCCCATGGTATCTTGAATCGATTGCCCGAGATACTTGCCGATTTCCTCTACAGTAATCGTCATCCTAAACACCTTCTATTGCGAGATTCCGTGCTCACCGATTCTCTGAGTTGGCAGTTCCGGGAATTTGTCTTTAATGTGCTGATCAGCGATCGTGCTGGCCTCTCCTAGGATTCTGTTGGCTTCTTCGCTGGGGGTGGCGGTATCGTACGAAGAACCTGTGACTTCGCCTGCGTTGTCCACTACACTACTGAGCACTTCTCCAATTTGGCCAAGTTCAAAGCCAACCTCAGGCATTACTCCTGAGATCTGGTTCTTAATCGAATGCACCACGTTAGCTACAGGGAGCATCATTCGAGCGACGTCGCCAAACTCCTCGATTGTTTCTAGGCGTAGTGATACTTGTTCCAGTGCCATTTGGCATTGTAAAGTCACTTTCGCCATCTTGCGCACTTCTGCGCATTCGTTCGCGTACATTGCTGCTCGCGCAGTATCATGGGCGAGTTGGGAACTGACGCATTTATTGAAAATTTCCTTGTCATGTTGTTGCATTCTGACCGTTGCGGACTCGAGTTTGTTTTGTTGAGTTTTCAGCCTATAGAGGGCCGAAGAAACCTGTTCTTTCATTGATATCCTATGGTGGAAATGTGCTCCAACCTTCGAGATTACTGGCTCTCTTGACTCTGTATCCCAATCTTTTAGGAAACCATGGTCCATTCGTTGTTTTCTCCACTTTTGTGCTTACAACGATTCCCGGTGTTTGTTCTGCGTACTTGAACGAATGCTATTCAAATTTCGTTAAAGAAAACTGTCAAGAATCGATGAGTCATCGAAACCCGTTGCTCATAATCATCGTTGCCGATCTCGAAGAGCCCACTATTCTGATTTCACGCAGAATAAGGAAGAAGAGATTCGTTGGAAACACTGTTCTTACGTCTTGAGTTCGTTGATTACCAAAAGCCCTTCATCGGATCGACAAACCTTCGCAAACGGACGTGAAAATGCCAGGTGTAAACAAACCTGGGGACGTTTACGCCAATCGGGATGCCGAGTGGGTAATTCAACCCGTCTTCTCAAGTTTGATTTCGATTGTCGAAACGTTTCTTGAGTCTCCAGCCTCACCGATCACCTGAGTGCCGATGCTGATTTCTTTGATGGCTAGTTTTCCAGCGAAGAATCTTCGGCGGGTTACTTCTACAACATCAACTGCTGTGCTTATAGATCGTCCTCTAGCCTTTACCGTAAGTGTCTTTGCTCCGGACTGTAAATGCATCATTACTGCTGTAGCGTACGCCATAATCGGCTTCTTGCCTATCAGAATCGTATCAGGTGGGATCGGTTCCCTTGCGCGTGGCTGCACCTGCGGCCCTGAAGAGCTCTCATCCTGTGCCAAGCATCTGTCACCTCCTAGTTGAGCAATGATTTCTCGCGTAGAGTTGCCTGTTTGTTCTTTGCCTACCACTGTACTTCTCAAACTGTATATTTCTCAATTTCGGTATGACTATCGTTGACCGAATTGCCCCTAGTAAAGGACGGTGTAATGGATTGGTTGTTGTAAACAAGATACTGACACTGAAATCCTCGGGAAGAAGACAACTCATCGATCTTACGTCTGAAGTTACGCAGTTTGTACGGAACTCAAATGTCAAGGACGGAATTTGCATAATCAGTGTCCCTCATGCAACGGCTGCAATTATCGCGAATGAACATGAGACAGGTTTACTGGATGATTTGCTGCGCAAAATTGAGATACTCTTCCCAGAATCTGCGCCATACTCCCATAACGCAATAGACGATAATGCCGATGCACATATCGCATCCGCGTTCCTAGGACATTCGAGGACGTTTCCGATAATAAACCGTGAGCTTATCCGAGGGACTTGGCAAAACATTTTCTTCGTTGAGTTGGATGGGCCTAGATCACGACGAGATGTTGTCTTGCAGGCCATAGGCGATGACTAAGTGGGCGTCGATGTATGTCGTACCAGAACCAAACTAACGGCATCGTCGGGAGTATTCGAGGTAGGAGTTTTAGGCCTCCTTAATCCATCCATTTTATATTAGTCATTAAACCTATTCTACGTGGCGTTTTGAATGGGTTTCTACGGTAACATAACACCTGAAGATCACAAGATCCTCGAAGACTTCCGCGCTGACAAGGCTTGGAATGAATGGCGTAAGACTATGCATCCGCTAACGCGGAAAACCTACGAGTCTGTGTTCTTCAAGTTCCTGAAAGGAATGAAACTCACCCCGAGTCAGCTGAGGGACCGCGCGGATAAGGAGCCTAGAGAAACTAGCAAACTTGTGAAGCTACGATTCGCGGAGCTTAAACAGGAAGGCAAAAGCAAAGCCCTACGAGACGTGTCCAAGTCCGCGTTGCAAAGCTTCCTCGCATTCCATGAAGTCGCGTTGCCCTTAACCGGCCTGAAGATTGATGGACACAAACGCCGAAAACCCTTCATGTCATGGGAAGACGGCCTACGAATCATCAGCCTAGCCAACGTGGAATATCAGCCAGTTTACCGTTTCATGTTATGGTCCGCGATGGACGTGGAACGCTTCGTTCAACTCAACCAAGACCAAACCCGACTTAGCAGCGTGAAGCGGCAACTTCGGGACCAAGGCCAGGACTGGATTAAGATTGAAGTCCCTGAAGGCCGAAAGCAGTCGCCCGCGTTCTTCGTCATGGTTCCTCGAGATATAGCCGCCTTATTGCCCGTCTTGGATCAATCCGGCAAGCCGATCATAGGGAAGCAGAACATATTCCACAATTGGGTGTTAGCTCGCAATCGTGCTGGATTCAGCGAGCTAAAGCGAATCGGTCCCCACAACTTAA
>Ga0181539_1000216_pt1 | contig 68874 bp, 62 predicted proteins | sample PEATcosm2014_Bin_46_FD_119767 | JGI IMG/M metagenome (GOLD analysis project Ga0181539, IMG submission 119767) | Peatland microbial communities from MTU Mesocosm Facility, Houghton, MI, USA - PEATcosm2014_Bin23_60_metaG | ecosystem: Environmental > Terrestrial > Soil > Wetlands > Peat | place...
CCCCGCACTACGTCGACTGTACCGACGGCGAACGGCGCCGCGGGTGAAATACTTCAAGGCATCCGTTGCGGTGATGAGGCGCTGAGTTGAACCCACCGCGCTCTCCGACTCATAGAGATGACGTAGGGCTAACCCTACCAGGATCATGCAGCGGGCAAGGTCAGCAAGCTCCCAACTCTCGGATTTGGCGAAATCCCTAAGGTGAGAAGCCAACCTATAGTCTAGGTACAAGGTTCGGCGAAGATACTTCGGACCTCTAGGCACGGGTAGCCAGGGTATCTGCTCCAATTTGTTCACCACGACACAAACATTTACCCAGGAATCTTTGTTCAGTGGTGAACAAATTCCGCCTACCGGGCACGCCTCTGCCTGGGCTTATCCTTGACCTGGTAGAAGCGAAAGCGAAGGTTCGGGTGGTATGAGTCCAGGATCCTCCATACGCCCACAGCAAGACCCCTGTCTGATTCATGGGCGATTCGTCCGAGAAGTTGGGTTAAGGAACCGTAGAACTCTCGGATGGCCACGGTTGCTTCCTCATAGCCGCGTCGTGCATGCTCCTGGCTTCCCTGGACGAAAAGTTCGAGCTCGTGCCGTTCCTCCGGGGTCATGTCAGCCAAGTGTTCTTTGTACAGTTTCGCCTCCCTGCCGACGAACTGCAGAGGCGTGTAGGTCGGGATGCGGCTTGATCGTTCAGCGATTAATTGAATCGCGGCTTTGGCGACATCGTTGTCGTCGCAGAGTTTAGCTAACGCATCCTCAAGCTGGACAAGAAGCTTCTCCGCGTCGATGCGCGACCGTTCTGCAGCCTGCTTCTCGGCCTTTTCCATGAGCCTCACGAGTACCTCGTCGGCCGTGACCTTGGGTTTCCCCGGGAAAACTCTCTTTTCTTTTCTGTTTCTCAACGTTCCTTCACCTGGTCTCGGGTTCAGGTACGGGTTTCACAGGCGCCAGGATCTCCCGCGCAAGATCCGTCTTCAAGCTTAGTTGCAGGATTCATGCCGGCGACTCGCCGTCTTCCCACACATTACTTTCTCCTGTTTCATGACGCATTATTACGTTTTGAAGGATAATTCATCCCACCCCTGAACAGTAAGTGAAGGGCGTGGGCTTTCTTGTCCAATTTTCTGGTAAGCACCTTTACCCAAAGAGAGGTTTGGAGAACAAAGAAAGCCCTCATGCTTTATGCCTGACCATGTGCACCTGTTCATCAGAGCAACCCCGCTGTTGGCACCTAACAGGATTGTTGGAGAATTGAAAGGATTCACTTCAAGAACGCTGCGTAAGGAGTTCAAGCATCTAACGACTTCTCTTCCAACACTCTGGACAAGAAGCTATTTCGTGTCAACACATGGCCATGTATCGTCAGAGACAATTAAGAAGTATATTGAGGAGCAGAAGAACTTTTGATTCTCACATTTAAGGTCAGACATGGAAAAGACCTAACTATGGAACTTCAGAAGGCTAAACAAATTGCAGAGTTCGCTCTAAAAACAAAGGCTTGCTCTTCGAAAGACGTTAAGCAGTTCGGATTGAAAAGTGCCATAGCCAATCAGGTTCTACGTAAGTATTCTAGCAATAGGAAGCTCAAGAAAGTAGGCAGCGTAAAGTTAACCGTTCCAAGTCAGAGCATACGAACCGAAGAAGGTGAACTACAAATTCCATGCCTGAAACTCAGCTTGCCAGTCACCTTCAGAAGAGACTTCAGCAAAGTGAATCAGATTGAGCTCGACCACGAATACGCCTATCTCTCCGTCACCATTCCAGAACCACCATTGAAACAAGTCTCTAATTGGATTGGGGTTGATAGGAATGCAACTGGTCATGTTGCTGTTGCTGCTAATCCCGCTTCAGGCAAGATCTGGAAACTAGGCAAGTCAGCCAAGCACGTTCATGAGAAATATCGTTGTATCAGGAGAAGGTTGCAGAGAGCAGCCAAATACAAGAAAGCGAAATCGATTAGGAATCGAGAATCCAGAATCGTACGAAACATCAACCACAAGCTGTCGAAGAAGATTGTTGACCTCGCAGAGCACACCAACAGCGGCATTAAACTAGAGAAACTCGAAGGAATCAGGAAGAGCCGTAAGCGAGGAAGAAGATTCAACAGAACACTTCATTCATGGTCTTTCCATCAATTGCAGAACTTCCTCGAATACAAAGCTAAGTTGCGAGGTATCCCAATTGTCTTCGTTGAGCCGAGAAACACGTCGAAAGAGTGTTCTCGGTGTGGAAGCGAAGGAACAAGACAAGGCCACTAGGAAAGAAATTCGCGTGCCCACAAGCCACGTTGACCATGCTGACACAAACGCTGGATTCAACATAGCGTTACGTCCGAGCATAGGTCGATTCAACACAGACAGAGATGTGTTGAAAGGGAACACTGATACTCCTAAAGGTGCAACTCTATGAACCCAAGAGACACTAGAACCCCACACCATTCATGGGTGGGAGTATGTCAGCTTAAAGCAGGCTTAACGTCTCGTTGGGCATGAAATTAATCTAAGGGGGATTTAGCGGAAACTTCCGCTACCCGTGGCAGTCTTAAGCTACCATTTCCTCTTGTTTAACGTCCTTGTCGGGTTCAGGACTAATTTTCATCTTGACTTTGCGTTTCTTCGCCAACCTCAAGCACCTCCATTAATCCTTTAGAAGGGTGCTATGTGTCGTTAATGTATTTAACGTGGCATTACCCGCGCGGCGACGACCAAAGCCGAGTCGACACCCCTCGGCCTGATAATTCTCCATTCGTGCCTCAGGTAAGCTCTATCTAGTCTGCAGTATGCTTTCCTTACGACTCAACATTGGAGCCCAACAACTCTGAACTGTCTAGAGAAAGCGAAATTCATGGTACAACACTCAGGGTTTACTGGTACCTTTTCAAAAGTTCTGGGTCCGTAGGCGTTCGCGAAACACAAAGAGCGCTATCGATGTCAAGCCCTAGCATCGCCTTGTACCACCTTGAAAAACTTCGTGAGCTAGGAGTAGTTGACAAGGATTCGGGTGGCGGTTATTTTCTCAAGCAGCAGGTTCAGGTGGGATCCTTGAAAGCGTTTCTTAAGGTCGGTCACCTTATACTACCCCGCTACTTGTTTTACGCAATCTTCCTAACAACGGCCGTAGTAGTCTACGCGGTGGAAGCGGTTCTTCAAACCGGTACCGTTGAACCAGCTGGCATTGTACTTGGGGCGGCTGGCGCGGGTATCTCCTGGTATGAATGTCTGCGTATGTGGAAGGAACGCGTCCTCTAGAGAGGATTGTTTGTTCGAAAGCGTAGAGTTATCCAAATTGAAGGCTGAATTCTAAATGGAGCAGATGAAGAGGAGAATCTGGTTAGCCGTCCTACTGGGCATTCTCATTGGCATAACATTAGGGTACACTCCGCATGTTTCACCAATTGCTGCCCCGAGAACTGAACTCTTGATGCAACAGACGGGACAGCCGAACGTTGCGCAAGCTACCCCGCAGCCTACGAGCGACGCTCTATCAATCCTCATCGCTCTAGCAGCGGGCTTAGTAATCGCTATCCCAGCTTTCGCTTTCGCGAAAAAACGAAGCGGGTAAATCTGGTAAACCGGCGGTCGAGACGCCTCGTCATTTCAATGGGACATACATTGAACTGCGGGATGCGCCGATGCCTGGTGTTCCGTGTAAAACTTTCTTGTTTGTGATTATGAATTCTCCAACGTAGTGGCCTAACATTTCGGGTTTGATATCGAGCGATACGAATTCTTTCCCGCTGTGAATCATGAGATTCAACCCTACCATCTCTGGGATAATCACCATGTCCCTGCAATGTGTCTTGATCGGCTTAGCGTCTTTCGCCTTGGATCTGCGGTAATTGCGGATAAGCTCCATCAATGTTCTTTGGTCAGCAGTCAATCCCCTGGTAAGTGAACGTCTCTGCCTCGACGGGAGTATTCTGATGAATTCGTCCATTGACATCTGCTGCAACGATTCGAAGTTATGTCCTCTGTATAGGAATTCACGAGGCAACGCTTAGCACACCGGGGTTCGTTTGGTTCTGATCTAATTAATGTTGCCGCTTCAATGTTTGTGTGATGAGCTTAACGTCTCTATAGTATGCCTAACCTGACCGCAAGGTCGGAAGCTTTGAAATCCTGCGTAAGTTTGACAAAGGCTTTCTTGTCGCCCTCTGGGGTAATTAGAGTCTTTACGTCTCGAACCTTAACTTCATAGAGTTCTTGAACGGCTCGCTTGATGTCGTGTTTGTCCGAGCGTATGTCGACAATGAATGTGATCTTATTCTCCGCTTCAAGGAGGGTGACTGAGTCTTCTGAGAGTAACGGGTATTTGACTACGTCGTTCGTCGCTATCTTTGTCAAGTCGGGGTTCCTCCGACGCGGGTCTCAAGTCCTTTGATAGCTGACTCGGTCCAGATAGTTAGCCGGCCAGGTTGAGTACCAGGGGCTAAGTCACTGACGTTCAGGCTAGATACCTCTACGACTCGGACGCCGCTGAAATTGCCAAATGCCTTTTCAGCGCCCTGGCGTTTCGACACGACAATCAAAGCGCTGATCCGATTCTTGTGAGGATGGCCACGCACGCTACCTTTTCCGCTGCGAATCTTTCGTTCAGAAGCCCGTTCAACATCCTCCCACACGCCCATGTTCTTGAGGATCTTCTCTGCTTCAGAACTTTTTGTTAGCTTCTCCGCATCGTCCGAAACGACAAGGGGCAACTCCAGGTCGGCCGCAATCTTATGCCCACGGGCTTGAACCAATGGCCTGGATGAAGTGGCTGCGACGGCGGAGAGCATTGCCAACCTAAGTTCCTTTCTATTTATTTTCTTGTAGGGCCGCTTTGCTGATGTTGGTGGAAAAGTCAACCGGCCCTTAACCGTGGTCGGCGCAAACCCCGCCAGGCCCCCCCTAGCGTATCGTTCACCCTTCACGCGGGGTATTCTAGACATTCCGCGTCCAACTCCCAAAGATTCAGCCGTCGTTCTTTTGCCGGCCATCGAATTTCGCCCCTGAGGTTGGAAGGAATGACTCTGGATAGCCACGACCGCACGTCTTATGAGATCGCCGCGCACGGGGCCTTCGAAAAATGGCGGAAGCGGAACTTGTCCGGCAGATTTTCCTTCTATGTCATAGAGTGGAACCGTTTTTGCCAAGAGTGGTCACTTCAGTTTCATTGCGTTAAGGATGCTCAACGTTATGGATAAAGCCTCTTCAGTTCGAACTGTCGCAACCTGCTGGGCAGAAACGGTGTTTACAAAGAAGTGAAAGAGACCGTTTGGGTTCCTGCCTTCTTGACTGAGAATGTCTGATAAACCCGTTCTGGGTGAGTTAAAGTTGACCAAAACTGATTCAACACTATTCAGTGATTTATTGATCTCCGATCAAACTTCTTCTACGGGTGTCCCGTATCGGGATGTTCCGATCTTTAGTTCGAATCGCTCCCTTTCAGTCATGCTAGTTAGCTTGAATTTTCAGCGTGTTACTCGGTAGCCCCAATATATGCTTATCAATCTGCCGCTTATTCTCACTTTCTCCAAGCCGTGAATTCTGAGCCAAGCAGTTGAAGTGCGATCACGATTTTCTGGGTGTTTCTAGTTCCTTCCGCGATTGCTTGTTGTCTTGCCATTCTAAATGCCTGTTGTACCTCGTAGTCGGTTGTCGTTCCCATACCGCCGAACCATTCTACTGCGTCACTGATAGCCTTCATACAGCCCTCTGAGGCTACGAGCTTAGCGCAAGATGCCGCCATCATTGCATCCTTAAAGGGCGCTTTGCCTTCATGGTATTTATCCACTAGGTATGCTGCGCGATAGCATAACCATCTTGCCGCAAGGACATTCGCGTAGTTCTCCGCGAGTTCGAATTGGATTCCTTCAAAGCCTGCTAGTGGTCGGCCGAAAACGCGACGTTGTTTCATGTAATCTATGCCAAGCTCAATGCACTTCTCAGCAGTCGCAACAAGCGTCATTGCGGTTGGGACTCGAGCGTGAACAAAGGATTCGTATGTTAATTGACGCCCGTTTCCCTCTGGTCCGATGAGGTGGTGTTCTGGAACTCTGGTGTTCTCGTATCTGATTCCACCTACGTCGATTCCCATTCCTTCAAAAACCGTTGTACTGATTCCAGCCGAAGTGGCGGGAATGTAAATGAGGCTCATCCCTTTCGGTCCAAGTTCAGGCTTCGTTTTTACGCTTGTGATGAAACCGCCGCCATACTTCATTGCTTCTGGAATGCAGCTTAGGATCTGTTTCTCGCCGTTGACGACGTATTCCCCACTGCTCTTCTTGGCATTGGTGGTGATGGCCGTGAAGTCGGTGCCGCATCCAGGTTCTGTGCTATGAAGCGGAGTTATCCAGCCATCCTTCACGACTTTTGGAAGAACTTCCTCTTTCAGCGCGGACGTTCCGTGCACCGCAATCATGCGAGCACACGCCGCGGTGTACCACACGGGAATTCCGGCAATGCCTGTCGTATCAGCTTTCATCAGTTCCTCTACGGCTATGGTGAAGGTGACATAGTCTGCTTCGCTTCCGCCAAATTCCTTTGGAAGTAGTAGGCCGAAGAATCCTTCACTTGTCAGAGCCTTATGCACATCGGGTGTGATCATCCTAGCTTTCGTCATCTCCTTGATCTTCGGTGAAATGGTCTTCGCGTAGCTTTCTTTGATAGTCCGTCTGAAGAGCTCTTGCTCCTCGGTGAAGTTGAAGTCTAGTGGCATTGAGTTACTTCCCCCTCAACTCGGGTTCTTGTTAGGATATGAAAGCAGAAATGCCTTCCGTCATGTCTTTGGTCGAAAGCGCGATGCCGAAAGTTACGGACTGGAACTTGAGCCTTATATCCCGTTGCCTTTTGGTGGCATAGCTGAAAGGATGCTTTGTCGATCAAACCGATCTTACACGTTTCTTCCTCTGTCAAGGTCCTTCCCAGCCCGACGAGCTCCTTCGCCTTCATAAAGCCCACTACGCGGAGCCGTCGCTGGGCTAACCAAGTCTCCATGGTGCAAGGAAGCTCGAACACCAGCTCAATGACGCTGAGGTCGAGGCTCTAGTCTGCATGGACACGCTGTACCCGATAGTTTAGGAGATCAGGGAAAGGACGAAACTACGAAACGTAATCACCACTAACCAGTAGCATCAACGTAGCCGTGGCTATCCACACACACCTGATGGGCTCGTGGTCCCAGTGATTCCGCGGACCAATACTAAGTCAGTCCTAGAGGTCCCGCGTCAAATCCGAAGCCTCCCGATCATGCAGAACATGTTGCCGGTTTCAGATCTTACAGGTGGGACATTCACTGTGACAAATCTAGGTGGATATGGGTGGAACTGTTTGCGCCTGTCATCAACCCTCCCCAATGTGGGATTCTGGGCTTCGGCCGAGCATCGGAGAAACCTGTGGTTATCGGAAAGGAGACACGCGTAGCGTCCATCATGACACTCGCTCTTATTCGATCATAGAATAGTTGACAGTGTCCCAGCAGTTCAGTTCCTGCAGAAAGTGCAAAGTGCTGGAAGATTCTTCCAAGCTAGAGTAACGTGATTACGGTAATCGATCTGGCGACAGCGCCTAGTCGCCAATCGCAGACCAACAGGCTTAAGCACGTCAGGATGCTCGGTAGAGCTGAAATACTGAAGCTATCTTCCGAAGAGGACTGTTAGCGGGTTTCAATTTTGCGCCAAGTTGCAATTGTCGGCGTTGGACAAACCAAGTTCGGAGATCACCCTGATCTGGGTGCCGGCGATCTATTCGCGCAAGCGTTCAATGAGGCCGTCGTCGACGCGGACAAGGGATTTGATCCGAAATTGATCCAGGAAGCATACGTCGGAACATTGGGTGTTGGAGGCGGCCAATTGGGCAATTTCGCGGCAGTTGTTGGCGAAGCGACTAAGATCACTGGCATTCCCATAACGCGCGTTGAAAACGCGTGTGCTTCCAGCGGTTTCGCTTTCAGGTCGGCGTTCCTGGCGATTGCCTCAGGGATTTGCGACGTTGCACTTGCCGGTGGCGTTGAAAAGATGCGGGATCTTGCTCCCGACAGATTGCGCTATTGGCTTGGAGTTTCAGGAGACACTGAATGGGAACGGCTTGCTGGCATGACTTTCGCGGGAGTTTATGCTTTGATGGCTCAGAGGCACATTCACCAGTATGGAACGAAAGAAGAGCAACTGCATATGGTCGCGGTGAAGAATCACAAATATGGTGCAGACAATCCTAAGGCCCAACTTCAACGGGCAATCACGCTCGATCAGGCAAACAAGTCGGCAAGCGTTTCTCATCCGCTTCGGCTTTTCGATTGCTGCCCTACATCGGATGGCGCTTCTGCGGCGATCCTTTGCGATGCAGAGATGGCACGAAAGTTCACGGGCACTCCAATCCGAATTCTGGGAGTCGGAGCCGGCACGGATCGCCTAGCTCTGTTTCGACGTGAAGACTTTACGACGCTCAAGGCCACTGCGTACGCGGCCAGGCAGGCGTATGACATGGCAGGTTTGAAGCCAAGGGATATCAGTCTCGCAGAGGTTCACGACTGCTTCACGATTGCCGAGATTATGGCCTACGAGGATCTCGGTTTCTGCAAGAAAGGCGAGGGGGGCAAGTTGATCGAGGAGGGTCAAACATACATTGGAGGTCAAATTCCAGTGAATGTAAGTGGCGGCCTGAAGGCTAAGGGCCATCCCATCGGAGCTACGGGTGTTGCTCAGATTTACGAAATCACAAACCAACTGCGCGGAAAGACGGACAAGAAGACCAGACAGGTTCCCAATGCAAGAATCGGATTGGCGCACAATGTTGGTGGCTCGGGGGCTACGGCGACTGTTCACATTCTAGGGAGATGAGGTGACCAGCAAGAATGTCGGCCGAGATCGTAAGTTGCGGCATACACCTACCAAGACTACGAATCAAACGCGATGAGTATCAGAAAACCTGGAGATACTTTGCTCCAAGATGGCTCGAGGAGAAGACAGTCGCCGACTTCGACGAAGACCCAATTACTATGGCTGTGGAAGCGGCCTTGAATGCTCTCCGAAATGCAGACCTCGACGCCTCCCAGATCGACGCCCTTTACTTCGCCTCTACCTCACCGCCATACGCTGAAAAACTAAACGCAAGTACTGTCGCCACCGCGCTGAATTGCAGGAGCAATATTGCAACGCTCGACATCGCTTCGTCAAATAAGTGTGGCATCTCGGCGCTGTTGAGCGGCTTTGACCACGTGGAATCAGGAAGAGGCAGGCTTTGCATTATCGTTGCTGCTGACGCGCCTATCGCAGACCCAACAGGGTCGCTTGACCAGCAAATGGGTGCTGCCGCGGCCTCAATAATCATTGGCAGTGAACAGGTGGGCGCACTCATGGAAGGTTCTTCCTCTATTACAAAAGACAGTCTCGGAGAACGGTTCAGGAGAGAAGGGCATAGATACCTCCAAACAGTGGATCTGGGACGCTACCAAGAAGCCTCAGCAGAAGAGATAGTCACGTCCTGTGTGACAGACCTCATGGAGAAGCTGGAGCGGACTGTGGAGGATTACGATTTCTTCGTTCTTCATGGATTTGAGGACGGGAGAACCATTGATTTGGCTAAGAGACTTGGGTTCGAGGACGGCAAGGTAACTCGGGCAATGTTCTCCGCGAAGGTTGGAGATTCAGGAGCGGCCTCACCGGTTCTCGCTTTGTCTAAAGTTCTCGAATCCGCCACGTTGAAGCAGCACGTCATTTTGTGCTCCTACGGACCAGGCGCCGGAGCAGACGCATTAAGTTTGGTAGTTGAAGCTGAAATGAAAACCAATCCAGGCCTTAGGTTCGAAGACTATCTGGCCAGGAAAGAGTACGTGGACTATCCAACATATCTGAAGCTTCGCGCCTTTCTCGGAGGAAACTAGCATGGCCTATGTTTCAATCCCGACCTACTCACGCTCACTTCCCCAAAGATATGCACTCGTAGGCGCGAAATGCAACTCCTGCGGCATAGTGAACATACCCAGAACGCTGAACTGTCTGAAATGCGGAGCCACACAATTTGAACCCGTAAAGCTGAGCGGGAGAGGAAAGATTTACTCTTACACGACCATCTCCAGAGGCGCCTCCCCACCGGAATTCGCAACTCAACAGACTCTCGTCGGGTCTTATCATGTAGCGGTCGTCGAACTCGACGAAGGTCCCAAGATTGTAGCGCAGATGGCGGACTGCAAATCTGAAGAAATCAAAATCGGCTTGCCTGTTGAAGCAACTTTCAGAAGAATTTACGAGGACGAGGGTATGATCCGGTATGGCGTCAAGTTCAGACCTGCGAGAACGGGATAATCCGAAGACAGGTCACAGGGTAACGTCAAGTCTCCGCCTGCCCTTATACGTCGGGACAACACTGAGTAGTTTGAGTCAACTTTGGCAGGTACAAGCGTGAGTTCTGACGAAGGCCAGTTTGAAGGCAAGCGAGGAACGGAGATCCACTACCGTACGTGGAAAGCGGCTGGGAAGATCAAAGCGCTAGTTGTTTTGATCCACGGGCAAGGGGATCATAGTGGCCGATACGTGCATGTAGCTGATCATCTTTCGCGAGCAGGGTACGCAGTGTGGGCTCCTGATCTCCGTGGCCACGGCAAATCGGGCGGTGGCCGAGGGCATGTGGACAACTTCGATGATTACCTAGATGATACTGGTCGGGCGATCGAAAAGGCGAAAGGGCAGAACCCTCAGGCCAAGACTTTTCTCGTCGGCCACAGCCTTGGAGGACTCGTCGTTTTGGACTACGCTGAGAAACATGGAAGTACGCTCTCCGGTGTGGTCGCTACTGCTCCTCTTCTGAGATTGAAGATGAAAGTTCCATCTTGGAAAGTTGCCCTCGGTAAGATGCTTTCAAGGGCCACTCCCACCTTGTCTATGAAAACTGGTTTGGACCCAAACCTCCTTTCGCACGATCCAGAAATTGTCCGTAACTATGTCAATGATCCATTGGTTCATGGAGCGGCAAGTACAAGGTTCTACACTGAACTCATGCGCGCTGTCGACGAAACGATACGCGACGCGAGTAAGCTTACCCTACCATGCTTGATTATGCAAGGTTCTGGCGACGGAATAGTCGACCCTTCGGCGACAGAGGACTTCTTCAAGAGAGTAGCCTCTGCTGACAAGACACTGAAAGTCTACGACGGGTTCTACCATGAAGTGCTCAACGAGCCAGGAAAGGAAGAGCTACTGAGAGAGATCAGCACCTGGCTCGCTGGAAGAACCTAGCTCATATAGGTTCTATGTGACCTGTCAAAATCAGTCACGAGCTCTGCTCGGCGTTGCTTGAGCTCTAAGCGTGTTTCGTCGGTAAGAAGCCTGTCAACAAATCCAACTTCACGCAGCAATGACCAAGGTCCCTTCGTCCTATGAAAATTATGTTGGGTGGAATGCCGCTCCGGATGGGAGGCTTTCCTTCAGTTGTCTTTTCGGCCACGCCATGTTTACTTCGGCAGCCATCGAGTAAAACGAATACACTAAGAGTCCCCTTGCCCTTCTGTACTATGGAGCAGTGACTAAGTTGAAGGCTGCGGAGCTTCTAGTGCGTTGTCTCGAGAACGAAGACGTCAAGTTTGCTTTCGGCATACCGGGTGAAGAGAACCTGGACCTGATGGATGCGATACATGACAGCGCAATTCGCTTCATTCCGACACGGCACGAGGGCGCGGCAGCTTTCATGGCTGACTTCTACGGCCGCGTGACGGGCCATGCAGGCGTATGCCTCTCGACGCTAGGTCCTGGTGCAACGAATCTGGTTACGGGGGTTGCAGACGCATACCTCGACAGGGCACCACTTGTAGCGATTACGGCTCAAGAGCCCCTATCGCAGATTCACAAGGAGTCACATCAATACATCAACATACTCGAAGTCTTCAAACCCATCACCAAATGGGGGTCACGAATCGAGAACACAGTCGGCATTCCCGAGATAGTCCGGAAAGCCTTCAAGATTGCGCAAGCCGAGAAACCAGGATCCGCCCATATCGAATTCCCAACGGATGTTGCCGAGCTGGAGACAGAGGGAAAACCACTGCCATGGGAAAGAATCCGCCGCCCCTCCCCGGACCGGCAGAGCCTACAGAAAGCAGCAGAACTAATCGCCCACGCAAAGAGCCCCATGATTCTGGCAGGGAATGGCGTAATCAGAGGCGCAGCATCCGAGGAACTTACCCGCTTCGCCGAAGAGCACTGCATCCCAGTCGCTCACACCATGATGGGGAAAGGAGTGATACCATGGACATCACCCATGTCTCTACTCACAATGGGACTGCAGATCTACGACTACGAGAGGCTAGGATTCAACACCGCCGACCTGGTGATCTGCATAGGCTACGATTTTGTCGAGTACGATCCCAAATACTGGAACCGCCGCAGCGACAAGAAGATTATCCACATCGATTTCACGCCCGCAGAGGTCTCAGCCAACTACGTTACGGAAGTAGAGATAGTCGCAGACATCCGAGAATCAATCCAACTCCTCCGGGACGCATGCAGAACCACAAAGGACGTAGCTCGAGTTCGGGCGCTTCGTGAATCAATCCTCTCAAGACTGCAAGCCTGGAGCGACGAGCGTAAAGGCTTGTCGAAACCTCCAGCAATTCTAAAGGAGCTGAGAAACGCAATGTCAGAAGACGACATTCTAATCTCAGATGTGGGGGCACACAAGATCTGGATGGCACGCTTCTTTGAAACCTACAAACCGAAGACCGTCTTCATGTCAAACGGGCTCTCCTCAATGGGCGTCGCTCTCCCAGGCGGCATAGCAATCAAACTAGCACAGCCAGATCGACGCGTAGTAACCGTGAGCGGTGATGGGGGATTCATGATGATGGTGCATGAGCTTGAAACCGCTCACCGCGAAAAAGCAAACACAATCAACATCATACTGCGCGACGGAGGGTTCGGTAGTATTCGTTGGAAGCAGATCAACAAATTCGGAAGAACCACTGGCACGGAATTCTCAAACCCTGACCTGCTCGAACTAGCGAAGGCGTTCGGAGTGCGAGGTTTCCAAGCAATGTCCTCGAAGGAATTACCTTCAATCTTGGAAGAAGCGCTGGAACTCAATGAGGTCTCGGTTGTAGATGTGCCGGTTGACTATAGTGATAACCCATTTCTCATCCAAGAAATGGGAACCATTGTCGCGCCTTCCTAAGAGTCAGTGGTTTCTGACTGAATTCAGCCCGAACATGTTAGGGCTAAGTTAGACCCACACACAGCCTTCTGTTCTACCGGCGCCAATTCAAATTCGTGGGACTTTCTTCTGTAGTACGCTTACGAGTTCTGGGTCGTCTCGGAAGTATCTGTCCGGTATGTTCAGGATTCGTATCTTGTCTGGGCTACATTGAAAGTGCGAGCGTATATAATCGCTGTGGGTTGCTTCCATGACTATGATTAAATCGGCTCAATCGACGAGTTCCTGCGTCAACGGTTTTCCAGTTGAGGTCTAATACGGTCTAATACTTCAAATCAGGCCTCGCTGAGTCGAGATGTTAAATATGCCTTGGTCTTGCGCACTTACCGAAGAGGATGTTGAGTTGGATAAGGCAAAGAAGATCTGGTATAACGGGCAGTTGGTTGATTGGGACAGCGCAAAGGTGCATGTCCTAACGCATGCGCTCCATTATGGTTCCGCCGTCTTCGAAGGGCTGAGATGTTACAAGGCGGATCGTGGGTCTGCGGTTTTCAGGCTGTATGATCATGTTTGGCGGCTCATCAACAGCGCCAAAATTTACCTAATGCATTTGGAGTATGAGGCTGATGAGATTGCGGAGGCAATAACGGCTACAATCAAAGCTAACGACTTACCAGAATGCTACATTCGCCCAATTGCCTTCTACGGCTATGGAGAAATGGGCGTAAACCCGCTCAAGAACAAGGTCGATCTCGCTGTAGCCGCTTGGCATTGGGGTGCGTACCTGGGTGAGGATGCCTTGACCAAGGGAGTCAGGTGCATGGTTTCATCGTGGCGGAGAATCAGCCCTCTAACTCTACCTCCGCAGGCTAAGTGCTCTGCCAATTATGCAAATGCAGGTCTAGCTAAGATGGAGGCGTTGAAGGCAGGGTACGTTGAGGCGATTATGCTGAACACTCAGGGTATGGTGTCGGAGGGTACGGGTGAGAATATCTTTCGCGTAAAACGCAGCGTCCTGTCCACTCCGAGCGCTGCGGCAGGAATACTGAGGGGCATCACCAGGGACACTGTGATTCAGCTTGCCGCGGACATGAACATAAGTTGTCAGCGAATAGACATAGCCAGAGAGGAACTGTACACTGCTGACGAACTGTTTCTCTCCGGCACAGCCGCCGAAATCACACCAATTAGCGAAGTCGACGGAAGACAAATTGGAAACGGTGATTACCCAATCACACGCAAAATACAACAAGCCTACGATGATTCTGTTCACGGCCGGAACAAGAAACACGCTGACTGGCTGACATATTTGAAATGACACGCGCAGCCACGACTTTCCTCCTGCCTAGTCGTTCTACGGCAGGAAACGCCTAATCAAAACGATGTTTGAGAATATTGCAATGCCGCCCGCCACTATCGGGGCTGGGTAGCCGAAGGTGAGATACAGTCCGGCTGCGACGATGGGGCCTGCGATACGGACGAGGTAGATCGATGTTGCTAGGGCGCCGAGCATTTCTCCCCTCCTCTCTTCGGGGAAGATGGCTGCCGACAGGTGGAATTGTGCAGGCACCCAAGTTGAGATCGCGAAACCCCACACGACCCCGTATAGAGGAACCAGAGGCTCAACCGGGTAGAAGGCCCACCCGAATACCATGAACGCTCCCAGGATTTCTGACATCATAAGCAGCCTTCTCGCACCGATGCGGTGCGTCAACCACCCACCCGGAACGGTGCCGAACACAACTCCGATGGGTTGCGTGAGGGCGACAACCCCGAATTCAAACTGGGTGAAGCCCCGAGTTGAGAGAAGGGCATACAAGATTCCCGTTCCGAGTGACCATGCTATTGCATCCATCATGAAGATGCTGAAGAACCCCCGGAACTGGCTGATACCTTCCCACGTAGCCCTAAGGCTGAGCGGAGCGCTATGAATTCCATTTGTTACGCCTTTGTCGCGAACCTTGGCGAAGAGCAATGCGAAGCCTAGGGTCTCGAGGCCAGCCGCGAGTACAAGAAGAAGCGGGGGGCTTAGGGAAGCTCCGTACTGTCCCGCAAGGAATCCGGTTATTGAACCGGGTATGAAATTCGCAACTAGCATAGTGCTGTATATTCTCGAACGGTCAGGCGTCTCGATGTAGTCGGCCATCATCGCGTCGATTACTGGCAGTGAGAGGAGGCTGAGCCCCCAGAGGAGGTAGGCGAGGTAGACGAGGGCTGGGGAACCAAAGAAGAATGCACCCGCGGATGTCAGCCAGCACGCGATGAGGAAACCACTTCCTGCAAGAATCAGCCTCCTGCGTCCGCGGCTGTCTGAGAACCTCCCTCCCACCACTTGCATTAAACCGGATATCGCTCCGTATCTTCCTGCCGCACTCTCCAAGATTCCGATCGTGGCGACAGAGATTCCGAGAGAAACCAACCATGGCTGCCAAAAGATCCTGATGTATCCGAGGTACATGCCTTGGAGTAGGTTGTAGACGATCAGCGTACGTACGGTCGGCTGTAAGGAGAAGACCCTTGCGCCAAGCGGAGCCATACGCGGGCGAGAGCTGAACACACGAAATCTCGAGAACACGTTAGACTAGCCCCGCGAATTGGTAACTCAGGTTACAATCCCCAACGTTCTCTGTTTGGCGTCCCCTGTACAGGACGAGCTGGAAGACTCAAGGAGAAGAAAGAGAATTATCCTTGCCGGTGAGAGTGCTCGCCTATTTGCGATCCCATATTCTGATTGCTATCGCATTTGTTGATGATGCCTAATTGAGCTCCTACGAGTTCCCGAATACATTGGAGATGAGCGTTCACTGAGTTGCTCGACGTGACGTTTAGTTAGATCCGGGTTCTCAACGTGAGCCTCATACTCCGCTGCCTTACCTCAACCTTTCTGCCGGGGTTTCTTCGTTACCTTGTTAAGGAAGTCTTCTGGGTTGGAGGACATAACATTGTTATCTCAATCGGGATTGGTGTTTCGCGTAATCGTCTTCCGACGATTTTCTCTATTGCCCTCACCGCCGCGGGAGGGACGCCTATCGTCGGACTCTCTCCAACCCCTTTCGCCCCGTGGGGTAAGGGTGACGGGTTGTTTGCGAGTTTAACTTCAACTGTGGGCATTACGGATGCGCTTAGTATCCCAACGTCGGCGAAGGTGGCGGTGAGTAGCTGTCCGTCGTCATCGTATTTGATTTCTTCAGTGAGTACTTGGCCGATGCCTTGTGCAGTTCCACCGATGATTTGGCTTTCAATCATGGCAGCGTTAAGCTGGCGTCCAACATCGTAGTACGCCGCGCATTTCTTCAATCTGATGTTTCCAGACTCATCTAGTTGGGCTGTGACGAGGTTGGCTCCAAATGCGTTCAACTGTTCCTTCTGTGAGCGAAATACTGTTGCGTCGAAGTCATGGTTCAACAGTTCGGTCGAGGAATAGCTTCCAAGCCTCGCAGTGGCCTCAGCCCTAATTTTTCTGGCAGCTTCGACCAATGCAGCGCCCGCGACGACCGCGGTCCTGCTACCCCAAGTTCCTACACCCTCATCGAGTTCGTTCGTATCCGACTTCTCGAAATTTATTACTGATTGAGGAATGCCGAGTTCTTCGCTGACGAGCATGCGTGCCCATACGTCGTGCCCCTGCCCGTGTGTGCTCCCGCCTAACCATACCTTCACCCGTCCTCCTTTGACAGCTATTCGGGCTGATTCGCCTGGTTGAGCAGCGGGGATTAGTACGAAACATGAGAAGCCGACGCTCTCCCCTTCTCTCTTGTCATAGTACCCTAACTCCGTTATTGCGGATTCAAGAAATGGTTTGAAGGGATCGAGCTTTACACCTAGAGGCGAGGTGAACGGTTCTGGGCTAGCGTTTCTCAACCTAACCTCGACGGGATCCATCTTCAATTCATCTGCGAGCAAATCCATCATTCGTTCTATGAACATGGCCGCTTCAGGCCTACCAGCGCCACGATAGGGGCCAAGCGGAACTTTGTTGGTATACACCGCTCTCGAATCGACAGATACCTGCGGAATCGCATATGGGCCTGTGATTTGGAATCCTATCCACCGGGGGGACATTGTTCCCATCCCGAGCGCGTATGCGCCTGCGTCTATCAGCAGGTCCGCCACCAAGCCCTGCACTCTCCCCGTCCGATCGGCGTATAACTTCATCTTCGCCCTAGCCCCTCTTCCTTGATTCGTTGCCATCTCGTGTTCCATGCGGGTCTCAATCCACTTCACCGGCCGTTTCATTTTCATAGCTGCATAGCACGCGATCACATACTCGGGGTAGATGCCGCCCTTACTTCCGAATGCCCCGCCGGTATCCATCTGGATGATTCTCACTAATTTGGGGTCGAGCCTCAAAGATTCACACAAACCTTCCTTCCATGCGTACACGGATTGAGTCGAAGCCCACACCGTGAGCAGCGAACCATCGTAATCAGCGACTAGCCCTCGGGGTTCTAACGGGTTAGGGGAGATTCGCCGGTTCAGAAGGGTATCTTCTACGGTCACCGGAGCAGAGTCCAGACTGAACTCCTTGCCCATTCGAAAGCTGGAAAAAACATTCGAATTTGTACTCGCATGAATCGGAGGCGAAACCAGAGCATCCTCAGCGTCGACAACAGCCCTGAGCGGCTCATATTCGACCTCCACCTCATCCATACTGTCTTCTGCTACGTAGGGGTCATCTCCCAGAACTGCGGCAATAGGCTCACCAACATAGTTCACACACCCCGAAGCGAGTACTGGTTGGGCGACGCCGGACCCTTCGCTTGCTCCTTCCCCTACTGAAGATAGCCTTGCCTTAAGTTCAGAAGAATTAATCCCGCCACTCACCTTGAGCAGCCTAGCTCTGCCATGCAGGCTCCGTACCACAGCCAAATGCAGCATACGAGGGAAATGCAGATCGTTTACGAACTGTCCACGGCCTTCAACTAGCTTCCTTGACGTATCCAAAGTCATCTGCACCACAACCGAAGACTGACCAAGACGAACTTCAGAGTCCCATTACCAATAATCCTTAAAGACCATTTCCCAATCCTCGTGTGAGACCAACTTGCGACCTCGATCGTTCGAATACTATGCCCCTTCATCCCTAGACGAGGCCCTAACCTTACTCTCAAAAACCGAAGACGCGAAGATACTCGCGGGAGGCCAAAGCCTGATCACCATCATGAAGCTCCGCTTAGCAGCTCCGAACGCCCTGATCGACATCAATGGCCTTACTGAATTAAGCTACATACGTGAGGAGAACGGCGTCATTGCAATTGGAGCTTTAACTCGTCACGACCAGCTTTCACGAGATAGGATCATCCAAGAGAAATTCCCTCTGCTCGCCGAGGCTGCTAATGTGATTGCGGACCAGCAAGTGAGAAACCGCGGAACGATCGGCGGTTCACTGGCACACGCCGACCCGACTGCCGACCTTCCGACCGCATGCATGACCCTGAATGCGAACATCATAACTAGGAGTGAGAATGAGTCACGTTCTATTGCATCCAATGACTTCTTTCGCGATTTCTTCGCCACCGCGCTCAAACAAGATGAGATTATTCAGGAGGTGCGGATTCCGATTCCTCCTCCCAGATCTGGCGGCGCGTATACGAAACTAGCGAAGGGTCACAGTGATTTTGCACTCGTTGCGGTAGCAGCCCAAATCTCCTTAGGGTCAGGTGACCTTTGTAATGCTATCAGCGTAGTCCTTGGGGGCGTTGGCTCAACACCCACACGCGCAACTGAAACAGAAAAACTCCTCGTGGGACAAGTAATTGAAGACCGACTAATCAGGCAAGCGTCGCTGAAGGCTGCGAAAGGTCTGACTCCAAATCCAGACTTTCGCGCAACATCTGAGCTGAAGCTGAAAATGGTTACGACGCTGACTGAAAGAACGCTCAGAACAGCCGTCAGCCGCGCCCGTGGAGGAAACTGAGACGACAAACGAAACCGAAGTCAACGTCAACGTTAACGGCAAGCAATACCGACAAAGGGTTCCGTCTCGCATGCTACTTGTCGACTTTCTTCGGGATAAGTTAGAATTGACTGGAACCCACATCGGATGCGACACAGGCCACTGCGGCGCCTGCACCGTCATGTTGAATGACGTTACGGTGAAGTCGTGTCTACTTCTTGCAGCACAAGCGAACAACTCGAAAATACTGACAATCGAAGGCGTGTCCGCCGAGGGAGAATTGCACCCGCTACAAGAGGCCTTCCTAGAACACCAGGGGCTTCAGTGTGGATACTGTACTCCAGGCATGATACTCTCAAGCCTATTTCTCCTAAAGAGAAACTCAGCCCCAAGTGAGGACGAAATTAAGAAAGCCATTGATGGTAATCTTTGTCGGTGTACTGGCTACCTTGGCATCGTGAAAGCCGTGAAAGCTGCCGCTTCTAGAATGCAAGGGTCGCTTAATCAATAGGAGCTTAGCCCAAGCCATAACTTGCGGTTGATATTTGGGCAGTTCAACTGGGAACTGCTCGCTACATGAAGGAAACAGGAATGGCGGCGGCCTCACTATCGATTACTAGTTTTGAAATCATATCATAGCGGTTCTAACAAGTGCATCGGGACGAGGTTCAGTTCCGAGACCCGCGAATCGCAGGCAACCAATGTGGCTCGTTTGACGATTGCCACAGCCAAAATGCAGGCATCAACTAGGGAGAGTTCGCCTCTACCCCGGCATTTGAGTTCACCAGCTAGACGGGACAGCTTCTCGTACTTTCCATTTATGTCGTTTGAAGCCTTCAAGGCTATGTGTAACTAGATTCTGACCACACTTTGGGTAGTTGAAATGACGGCGATACGATCTGATCTCGATGGTCTGGTTCAGGGCCTTCACCACATTACGCTAGTAACCTCAAATGAGGAATTGAACCGGAGGTTCTACACGGAGATTCTTGGCCTTCGGCGAGTAAAGCTTACAGTAACCCAAGACGACATTTTTCATCGGCATTTGTTTTACGCCAACGCCAAGGCTGAGACGGGCAGCGCGATAACCTTCTTCGAATGGCCTGGTTTGCCGAAAGGCGTTCCCGGGCTAACTTCTCCCCATCACATCTCCTACGCCGTAGGGGCATTGGATGTGCTGCCGAAATGGCTTGCTTGGCTAATCTCGCACGGGATTTCAGTGAACGGCCCGTTCGTCCGAGATGACCGCATCTCCCTGTACCTGAAGGATCCGGATGGGGTTATGGTTGAGATTACGAAACCAAACGATGAAAGCATCACCCCGGACTACGTGAACGAATTGAATCGGGAAGTTCCTGTTGTCGAAGAGATCGGGTCCGACATGAGGCTGACGTCATTCGATCACGCCAGTCCTGTAACATTAAACCCAGACGTCACCGTTCGGTTCTTAGACAGACTCCTAGGCTTGAAGAAGTCCTTCAAACGAACGAATCCAGATCAGAAGAATACTGCTATAGTCGGCGTAGGTAACGAGGATCGACCTGATTTTCTCCGCTACCTCGCATCTCCAAAGGCGCCGCTGGGCGAGGTGGGGACTGGTAGTGTACATCACATAGCAATGTGTGTTGAGGATGACGCCGCTCAGCAGAGGATACTTCGCCAATTGAATACTTTGAACGTACATAATTCCGGCGTAATTGACCGCTTCTGGTTCAAATCCCTATACTTCCGCGACCCTGATGGGAATCTTCTTGAGATCGCAACCAAGGGGCCCGGATACGGCGCTGACGAACCCGCTGAGATGCTTGGCTCACGATTGGTACTTGCGCCATGGTTGGAGCCTAGGAGGCAAGAAATTGAGGGAGCACTCAACGAACTTGACGCCGGAAACGCGCATACCTGGCCGCCAGCATACCCAGCCGTCCCTTCACCACCCGAAACTCTCTCAGAAATCTAGCAACTATGGGTTAGGGCTCTCCCGCAAATAACGAATCAAGTAAGTCTACAGATTCCGCCAGAGATTTTATTCGCCACTCCGGTTCGATGTCTGAAACACTCTTCAGCCCCCTCCTCCTAGACAGAACAAACAGTGAGTCTGGCCCCCATCTGGAAATGTCTAGCGAGTCTTGCTCAAGCAGGATAGCGCGCATTCCCGCGTTCTTAGCTCCCCAATAGTCGGCTTCAGGGTTATCCCCAATGTGAACAACGGATCTCGTTTCCGTGCCGAGCAGGTGAGCAGCGTAATCGAAGACCATTCGGTCTGGTTTGCGTCGCCTCAACTCATTCGAGAATACGGCTGCGTCGAAGAATTTCATAACACCATAGGTTTGAAGCAGTCGGCGGAGCGCCTCGCCTGGACTTCGACCCGTATTGCTGATAAGCCCTATCTTGTACCTACGACTTCGTAGTTCTTGCAGAACCTTTGGTGCATTTGTGTTCAGTTTGGGCGGTATCGCGAAAATCGGATCAACGTAAGCCTTCTCAAGAACAGGTATCCAATCACGGTTGATAGTGATTGGTCTACCTGCTGCTAACTCAACTACCAAGCTGACCTGATCCATTATCGGCACCTCTTCGTTACTGTCCCAGACATCTTGGAGCTTCGGGCCGCTCTGTTCGTAGCCACGCTTCACATCATCCATCGGTAAGTTGATTCCATAATCTTCTAGTGCAACTTGGAGACCCTCATACCTCAATCGTCCACGAGCCTCATCTTTCTCCGGATCGTCAAAAATTAGCGTCTCCCAAAGGTCGAAGGTCACACATCCGGTTCTATTTATCGCTGGCACATGAGCGCTTCAGTGATACTGGTCTAAATCAGTTTCGCGGCATGCTCTAGTTATGGCGAGAAAGGTGAGTTCTCGGATGGAAACCCATCTGCCAAGCTTATTTGGGGTCTTGAGGGGGTTGTCGTATGGTCCAGATCTTTGAGTTAGCCGGCCTGTTCCTTGCTGCTGCGGTAGCTGGGGCCATTAACTCTGTGGCGGGCGGTGGCACTTTAATCTCATTTCCTTCCCTCGTCGCGTTCGGGGAACCAGACATTATCTCCAACGCCACGAACACTGCTGCCCTCTGGCCCGGTTCGCTGAGTAGTGCGGTAGGCTATAGGAAGTTTACACGCGTAAACCGAACTCTGCTCACACTTCTAATTGTCCCCAGCTTCATCGGTGGCCTCCTAGGTGCCGTAATTTTAGTGGTCACACCTGAAAGTTTGTTCCAGCTCGTCGTTCCTATCCTCATTCTGTTCGCTACAGTGCTCTTCGCTGCTCGAAATTTCATATCACGGAAATTAGCTATGAAGACTACTGAGGAAAACGTTACAAGGTCAGGCAAAATCTGGGGTTTCTTCTTCCAACTCTTCGTAGCAGCCTACGGCGGGTATTTCGGGGCGGGAATCGGAATACTGATGTTAGGTTCGCTTAGCGTGATGGGCCTGCGCGACGTACACGTCATGAACGCGATGAAGACGACCCTTGCGGCCATAGTCAACGTAACAGCTTTCGTCTTCTTTGCGTTGAAGGGGTTGGTAGTATGGCCGCTGGCGCTCCTCATGGCTGTCGGCGCAATAATAGGCGGGTATGTGGGTGCGCGTTCAGCCAAACACATCAAGCAAAGTTACCTGCAGGCGTTCATAATCACGGTGGGCATAGTCATTACGACATGGTTTGTACTCAGGCTTCTATAGTAAGAGGGCAGAGTCCAGCCTTATTGAGGAATTAGAAAGGAACTGTTCGGGGCTTTTTTGTAACCCCGGGAACAGCTTGGGAACTTCGTATTCTGTTAGGATATTGAGGTTACGTTGATGTAATTGCCGGGACAGGATTCGCCGCTGGAGCTTGTGTTGATGCCTTGATACAACTGGCCGCTCACGCTGACCCATGATCCGTTGCTTGGAGCATTTGATGGCAAATTGTGCAGCGTATAGTATTGGTAGGCGTAGCTTTCGGAGTAGTACGCGTTGGCTATTGGAATTATTAGGACTGTGCATCCGTTCTGCGCTTGGAATATGTATCCAGAGCATGTGACCGTATTGTTGGAACCGGTCTGGCATGGCGGGTAGAAGTTACCATTATAGTAACCGTAATAGGCGCCGTTATAGTAACCCGGCGTCCACGGGTTCGGTGGGCTATACGGGTTATACGTGTTGTAACCTGGCCCCGGAGAGTACATGCATCCGTAAGGCGAGCAGTACTGGTAGTATCCCGAACCTACGCCCACGTCATTCCCAGTGGCCGCAACGTTTGTGGTCGTGGTTGCTATGGTCACTTGACTTACACTAGTGACAGTCTGGATCTGTGTACTGTAAACGCTCTGAGTGTTTGTAACAAATTGCTGCTGTGTCACCGTGTTCACGCGCGGGTTCAATGCTGTGTAGCCCACAAACCCTAAGCTCAGGATGGCAACTAGTACTAGTCCGATAATGCCTGCAGTACGAAGAGAACTACCCCCTCCCTTAGTTGTTTGCCCCACTGGTTGACTTGGTTGAGTGGGCTGCTTGGGTTGTTTCGAGTTCGACTCGTTCGGTTGATCGCTTTCACTCAATATTCAATCGCCGACTATCTCGTTTCTGAAAAATTTGTTAAATCTATTTCCACCTGGTAGAACCATAGGCTCGAAAGTAGAACCATCAACAATTTGTTGTCTGTGTAACTAATTACGGTTTTTTCGCCAATACCCGACTAACCAACACCGCCACAAGCGCCGCCATCACACCGACGGCAATGAGGCCCACAACCGCTATCGGGTCAGTGACTGGTTGTGTTTCTAACTGGTTCACGGTCGAGGTCACGTATCCCGTCACGTATTGGGTCTGCTGCTGCGTCAAGAACTGCGTTTGCCAAGTCTGAAGAACCTGGGTTACGTAACTTATTTGCGTAATCAGGTAAGTCACAGCGTACGGGGGCTGATAGGGAGGGTTGAAGTAGTTAGAATAGGTGTTAGAGTAGTAGTTAGGATAGGAGTTCGTGTAGTAGTTTGTGTAACTCTTATGGAACTGTTCGGTTATGGTACTAGTTGCGGTGGCCATCGCTGTTTGAGTCGTTGAAGCCGTAGTTGTGCCGCCGACTACCATCACAGTCTGCGTACTTGTCGTCGATAATGTCGACGTCGCGTCGCTTGTTGAAACCTCTGTCGTCGTAAACGTTACGGGAACCATGGCCGTATCAGTTTCCGTGTTCGTTACCGTAGCTGTCACGGTGCCAGCCGTACTCGTCACAACACTCGTCTCGGTGATCATTGCGGTGCTCTCCGTCGTCTGAGTTTCAACGCCTGTCGAAGTCACCTGTATGATCGTTGTTACCGGAATAGTAATGGTGCTCGTTACAACACTAGTGTCCGTCTCGGTTGTAGTGGTAGTGATAGCCTGGGCCGAACCAAACTGGAACAGCGTACTCAACGCGACAAAACATACAGTGACCAATAGTAGGCCTAAGAGTATCCTTGGTCGATTGTTCAACCGCGATTCCTTGCTGTGATAGCTCTAACTTAGAAGGCGCTCGTGGATAGCTGGCATAAAAGGAACATGGATGATACGTCCACTTCATGAGAGCTTAGAGGCCCTAAGCTCGGGATTACTCGAATGATTTCAGTTTCGTCGAAAGTTGCCCATGATATTTTAATTACGCCTCGTTTGGCATCTAAGCCCTTCAGGTGTGGTGCCCACAAACGAAGCTGACTTACGCAATCATCCTGGCCGCCACAATACGATAATGTAACCCCACCCCAAGTTGATGCCTACGGCGAAGGCTTCCGAGTCCTAACCCTCGTCATCTCTCCGTGGGCGAAACAGGGCTACGTTGACCACACGCAATACGAATTTGCATCCCTGCTGAGGACAACTTCAACCTCCCATCCCTAGGCCGTCGGGATGTGTACCTTGTAGGCGGGCACCCCCTCCTTTCCAATTGCCGTGGCCATCAAAGGGCCGAGGTGTTCTTGGTTCTGTAGGAAGCCGGACAGCATATTTCCGACGGATATGGAGTCAACCTTGTCAACTCCTGCGTCGTCGATCGCTTGAATCGCGGCGTCAACGAATAATTCCGTTAGGCTCCTGCCAGAGCCTGCTTTGACACTCCCACACCTAAAGGGAAGTGGGATTCTTTAGCCATTCGAGGCGTCTTCATGGCTTACACACGGCTAAAGTTCAGGGCAGTGCCAATACGGCCCCTGTCTCCCATTCATTGGGCATCATGGGAGTCCGTTTGAACTCTTCTCTAATCCGTTGCTGGGCAGGATTCATGCCGGCGACTCGCCGTCTTCCCACACATTACTTTCCCCTGTTTCATGACGCATTATTACGTTTTGAAGGATAATTCATCCCACCCCTGAACAGTAAGTGAAGGGCGTGGGCTTTCTTGTCCAATTTTCTGGTAACTGGCGTCGTCCCCATCCCGATTATGGCGGCTCCTTTCAAGCTTTCACTCCACACGAAGGGAGTAATTGTGGCGGGCTCTACGTTTAATTATTCGCTGGACAGTGCCTGTGTTGGAGTTGGCGGCCATAGCTGAGGGCTAGGACCCGTTCCCATTCCGAAAGTGCGGGCAGCTAGATGGCGCAGACTCGTACCGGAAACACGGAAGTGAATCTCTCAGGCGATTCGGGTAGTAGTGTGTTCCGAAAGGCCACGCGAGCCCCGGACCGCTGCCGACTCCATTTTTGTGACTTGGTTGATTGACGTATAGTCAATTGAATGAATGTTTATTACTTGCAAGGCCGCGGTATCAAATGGAATTTCGAGGAATCTTATTGCTTCCTTCACTTGTCAGCATTATTCTGGAAAATGGTCCCGGCTTGTTCGGCCAGAACCTGTTCACTAACTTGATCAACATTGTTTGGGTTGGTTCGTTCATTGCCCTCTTCTTGTTCGGACAACAGATTCAAAGTCGTTTGGCGCTTATGCAGATTGATGGGGCTGTAAGAAAACTTGAGAATATGAAGAATGAAGCCAAGTCACTTACCATCAAGACCCTTCGAGATGTAGGAAAAGCTAAGGATGATCCGACGCCGAGGTTAAACACGTTACTTGAACAATTTCTCATTGAACCCGTCAGCATGGACCCGGCAGGGATCGTCAATAAGTTCGACCACCTTCTTGACGTCAGGGAAGCGAAATTCAAGTCAGATGTGGCGAGAATAGCGCCAGAGGCTAACCCGACCCAGGTAAACAACCTCGAGAACCTTGTCGAGGCCACTTGGGCTCTAAACTACATGTTCAAGATCGTTCGGCACTTGTACTTGCTCGGTAAGAAGACGTTCAGCATTCTAGTCATATTCCAACTTCAAGCCTTCCTTCCCCTAATCATGCAGGAGGCTGAGGCGTATACGGGGGCATCGAAGGCTTTCGCTGAAGGCCACCCCATAGGCGACGGCGCCGGTCCACTTGTCGCTAACAGGCTAATGCGCGGCCACGAGAGCAGGAAAGTTGAGAAAGATATGGTCGCCGCAGAGACGACGATTGAAGGAAGAAGGGTAATCGCATTGAAGGCTGAAGGACCTGGGGGCAACGTAGGGAAGCCGGGCGACGCAATTCGTCAAGTACTTCAAGAGAATAACGGAAAAGCTTCCATGATCATCATGGTAGACGCAGCCCTCAAACTTGAGGGAGAGAAAACCGGTGAAGTAGCTGAAGGAATCGGGGCCGCAATCGGCGGAATCGGAACTGAAAGATTCAAGATAGAAGAGGAAGCGACGAAATTCAATGTGCCTGTCTACGCCATCGTCATAAAACAAAGTATCCTCGAAGCCGTCACTACTATGAAGAAGGAGATTGTAGACGCCGTTGACCCCGCCATCGAGAAAATCAAACGGCTAATCCTCGAAACAACCAAAGAAGGGGAACTAGTCATAATCGCGGGCATTGGCAATACTGCAGGGATAGCACCATAGGCGATAAGACTTGAGCGTTAAATCACCAGCAATCTGGGGTTACCTCATGATCGCTTTTTCGCTAGTAATCCTAGCAATATCCATGTTCGCAATGATTCAAGCATTGAACGACTATCAGGCGGGTCAATACACACAGTTCATAGTCTACGGCCTCATGGCCTCTGTAGGAACAGTCCTCGCAATCTCCTCCATCACACGAATGCGCCAACGAATGGTTTACCTACAACACGTAGCCGCGAGAGTACTAAGTCAAATAATCTGCGCCAGCTGCGGATTCAAAGTGATCCGAACATTCAGCACGGGAGACTATGTCTCCAAAGAAGTTGGCCAATGCCAACAATGTAAGGGCAGCATGCGCGTCGACGTAATCTACGCAGAGGATGTCAAACCTAAGAAGGATTAACCGGTTAGAACTCTGCAGCCGCCTTCGGTGACGACGAGAGTATGCTCTGCTTGCGCGATTGGCTGACCACTCGCCTCCACGAGTACCGGGTATCCAACAACGCATCGCTGAGAAACCAACTCTTCGAAAGCGGCGAAGTCGCCTTGCCATGAATTGTGAATCCAACGAGACGCGAAGGGCAAAGTCTTGTACGTGTCTTTAACATAGTCAGCAAGTTGAACGGCTGCCTTCGACTTGGCGCCTTTTGTTTTCACAAGCCGGTAAATGTATACCGCATCACCATCCATTACCGCCCCTTCAGCGCTTCGAAGAGTTACAAAAGGCTCTACAGCGTAAACTTCTCCAACTTCAAATCGTCCGCTCTCAATCCCCGCCACATTCGGAACAGACTTACCTGCATGTAAGTTGTAACGATCTATCTTATGTCCTGTAAGATTCCTGATCGGTTTAAAGCCATATCGTTCGATGCAACGTTCTACTACGCTGCCAATATCCGAAAGCTTGCGGCCAGGCGCGACGGCTGACACAGCCTCTTGCAACGCGGCTTCTGCGGCAATGATCATGGAATCGTATGCTGGGTTAAGGGAGATAGGGATCGCGGTGTCGGTTGCGAACCCGTCCAACTCGACGCCGAAATCAACCTTGACAATAGAACCGTCGGGAACAACGCTTCCGTCGTTCCAAGGACTAGTATAGTGTGCGGCAACCTCATTGATCCCGACGTTGCAAGGAAAAGCTGGGCTACCACCGAACTCTCGAATCTTCTCCTCAACTTCCTCGCAAACATCCAAAACCTTTCTCCCCCGAACCTGCATCCCCTTCACATAGCCTCGGACTCGGGAGAGGATTTTTCCTGATTCAATGAATTTCTCTAACTCTTGACTCAAGTTGGGCTAAACCTTCTTTAGACAACGACCATGTCTCTAGGCATCTATTTAGGATTCAGAGCTAGTATGAATCTCAGGAAAATACTTGGGAACCATGTTCCCACCCGGTGAGTCCAAGCTTTGTCAGCCAACAATGAAGAAATGGTCGTAACGCCCTGGGAAGTCCGAGGCAAAATCGATTACGAGAAGCTGACCAGAGATTTCGGAACCCAACCTCTAACGCCAGAACTACTCGACCGTATTCAGAAATTCACCGGAACATTGCATCCTCAACTGGAGCGACGCATATTCTTCTCGCATCGAGATATGGATTGGATTCTTCAACGTTATGAGGCTGGAGAAAAATTCGTCCTCTACACAGGTAGAGGACCATCCGGACCTGTGCACATAGGCCACCTCGCGCCGTGGATCTTCACCAAATATCTTCAAGATAAGTTCGGTGCAAAAATGTACTTCCAAATGACCGATGACGAGAAATTCCTGTACCACGACGAGTTCTCGATTTCGGAACCCCAGAAATGGGCCTACGAGAATTCACTTGACATCATCGCGCTGGGATTCGATCCTAAGAAAACGAAGATCATCCTAGACACGAAGAACATAGATTCCCTATACAACCTGGCTATCCACATTGCTAAACGCATGACTTACTCCACCGTCCGCGCAGTTTTCGGCTTTCAGGACAGCACAAACATTGGCATGCTCTTCTACCCCGCAATTCAGGCGGTGCCTGCATTCCTCGAATCCTACCTGACCGGGAAAAATGTTCCTTGCTTAATCCCGGCCGCAATAGACCAAGATCCATATTGGAGAGTAACGCGCGATGTCGCTCCAAAGTTAGGCTACTACAAGCCAGCACAAATCCACTGCAGGTTCACGCCTGGACTGGGACGAGGTGGCAAAATGTCCGCCTCGATGCCTGAGACATCCATCTTTACAGTGGACTCGCCCGACGTGGCAGAGAAGAAGATCATGGGAGCGTTCACAGGCGGGAGAAGCACAATTGAGGAGCAACGCCGACTGGGAGCCAACCCTGACATCTGCTCTGTTTTCGCCTACGAATATTTCCTCTTCATGGATCAGAAGGAAATCGAGGATCTACGATACAATTGTCTAGCCGGCATTATCATGTGCGGTGAATGCAAACAAATGCTAACCCAACGCGTAAAGAAATTCCTTATAGAGCACCAAGAAAAACGCGAGAAAGCGAAGGACAGATCCGAGGAATACCTCTTCAACCCAAAGGATGTCTAGAAGGAAATCTAGGCAGTCTAATATACACCTGCGAGCTACCTGCCAACATTCAAGGTCGAAGCCATGATTGCAGGTGACTACCTTTTCAGGCGACGGCCTATCCCAAGCCGCGGCCAATAGCCTACCAGTGACAAGCCCACCTAACCCTCATACAACGTCCGGACGGGGAGAGAGATTTTCTTGATTCAACTGCGTGAAAACGAAGCAGCAGTCCTGAAAGCTCTGCAGTCCTCGGGAGGCAATTGTTCCTTCGAAGAATTAGTGACGACCTCTCAGCAGGAAAATGCTGCGGCCACTCGAGCCCTCTCCACACTACAGGAAAAACAGCTCGTACGCGTTCGTGAAGCTGAAGAGATCCAACTCAAACTTACTCCAGAAGGAGCCGAATATGCCAAACTCGGCCTACCCGAAAGGAGACTCGTCCAGGCGGTGCTGGAGTTGGGAGGTGAGGCCACACTCGAACAGGCCTCAAGACGCGCCAGCATCCAACCAACGATGGCGTCGATCGCTTTGGGATGGATAAAGGCGACGAAATGGTGCGAGGTCACTTCTGAACTGCAGAAAGTCGTCCTCCGCGCCAGGGGCATTCCGGATAAGACAGACACTGAAAAGCTGCTTGAGACCTTATCAGCGAAAACTGAGATCTCCGTGGATGAACTGGTTTCCAACCTAAGAAAAGAAGTGGAACCACTCAGGCGCCGTAAACTTGTGGGGAGCCGAAAACGCACAAGACGTTACATCGAGCTCTCTCCCCAAGGCTGGAAAGCCCTCGAGGAAGGCATCGCCGTTCCGGTGGAAGTGAGCGATCTCACCCCCGAACTTCTCACTTCACAGGAATGGAAGAAAGTTGCATTCAGAAAATACAACATTGCGGCTCCAGTAACTCCATCTTGGCCGGGGAAGAAACAGCCATATCGTCTGTTCCTCGACGATCTGAAGAAGAAACTCGTCAACCTAGGCTTCAAGGAAATGCTCGGGCCGACAGTTGAGCTCATGTTCTTCAACTGCGACGCACTCTTCATGCCGCAAGACCATCCGGCACGAGAAATTCACGACATATACTTCATCAAGACGGAGGAAAAGGGCGACTTGGATGAAAACGCCGCGTTCATGGAACCAGTCGCCAAAACGCATGAAAACGGCTGGAAGACAGGATCAACCGGGTGGCAATACTCCTACTCCCGAGAGGAAGCATTGAAACTCATACTCAGAAGCCAAGGCACCGCCGAAAGCGTCCGAACAATTGTAAGTAAAGAACTGCAGATCCCCGGGAAATATTTCTCCGTGGCCAGGTGCTTTAGGCCAGATCAAGTGGACCGGACGCACCTCACAGAGTTCAACCAAGTGGAAGGAATCGTGGTAGGGGCTGGGCTCTCGCTCCGGAACCTACTTGGAGTACTTGAACGATTCGCGATAGATATCGCCGGGGCTGAAAAGGTTCGGTTCAGGCCCGACTACTTCCCATTCACTGAACCCAGCATAGAACTACAGGCATACAAGAAGGGTTACGGGTGGCTTGAGTTCGGCGGATCAGGCATCTTTCGGCCTGAAGTCACACGACCGTTGGGGGTTAAGGTCCCGGTACTCGCCTGGGGCATTGGAGCTGACAGACTGTACATGATGCGAGAGGGAATCGAAGACATACGCCTGCTCTTCGCCCAAGACCTCGACTGGCTACGAAAAGAGAAGGTGCCATGAAATGGTCACCGTTCTCACACAACTAGATGACCTGGAACAACTCTTCGGCCAGAAACTTCCCCGAAACCAAAGCCAACTGAACGAGTTACTTTACTCGATCAAATGCGAGCTATCCGGCCCAAGCGAAACGGAGCAAATCTCCGATGATTCCGAACTTCAGCTGGAGAACAAGGACACTAACCGGCCGGATACATGGAGTTCGGAAGGAATAGCCCGTGCGTTGAGAGGCTACCAGGGGTTAGAGGTTGGACTCAAGAGATACTCCGCCCGGAAAGTCGCAGTCGAAATCTCAGTGGACAAGGAGCTTGCTAAGATAAGGCCGTTCATCTGTTGTGCAGTAGCCCGAAACATCAAGATCAACGATGTAATTATTCGCGGACTCGTACAACTCCAAGAGAAGCTCGACAAGACTTACGGGAGAAACCGCAAGAGATCGTCAATCGGATTCTACGACTTCGACCTAATCACGCCACCACTCCGATACGGCGCAGCGGGACTTGACGAGGTGAGGTTCGTTCCTCTTGAATGGGACCACCCTCTCTCGCTCCGCGAAATCCTCGAGCAACATCCCAAAGGAATCGAGTACGGCGGAATAGTAAAACAGTATCCTAAGATGCCCATAATCCTAGATTCCAAGAACAAAGTACTCTCGTTCCCACCCATCATCAACTCCAACGACCTTGGCCGCATAACACCAGAGACAAGAAACATTCTCGTGGAGATCACTGGAACGTCCGAGGAGACAGTGTCCAACGCCCTAACAATCCTAGCAACCTGCCTAGCCGACCGTGGAGCCGAAATCAACTCAGCGATTATACACTACCCCTATGGTAAGATTCGCCACGTGACAACACCTGACTTCAACGAGCGACTTGTGAAAGTGCCTCAGGAAGAAGTGAAGAGCCTTACCGGCTTGAGTTTAGGCCGAACTGAAATTGTGAAACTGCTTCGACGAGCAAGATTCGACGTATGGAAAGAATCCGGCAGGTACTTGAACGTTCGAGTACCCTGCTACCGATTGGACATCCTGCACCCGGTAGATGTGATTGAGGACATTGCAATCGCCTACGGAATCAACAGGATCGAGCCTCGATGGCCATCTGATCTAACGATCGGCGGCCTCTCGCCGATTGAAGAGTTCTCAGACACGATCAGGGAGCTTGCAGTAGGGCTTGGCTTTCAGGAAGTTCTAAGCTTCATGATGACGAGTCCCGAGAAACTGTTTGAGAAGATGAATCGACAGCACGGGCGACCGGTGGAGGTTGCGAACCCGAAAGTAACAACTCTGACCTGCCTCCGCTCCTGGCTATTGCCCAGCTTGATGGACTTCCTATCCAACAACACACACGTCGAGTACCCACAAAAACTGTTTGAGGTAGGTGACTACGTGGATTGGGATCCCACGCGTTCAACACGCACGAAGGACGTGCGGGAACTTGCCTGTGTTTCAGCACACTCAAAGGCAAACTTTACAGAAATGAAATCACACCTCGAACCCCTCATGACGAACCTAGGGTTGGAATTCACAATTACACCAATCGAACACCCAAGCTTCCTGGAAGGGCGAATCGGGAGCATTCATATCGGAGACGAGGAGGTGGGAATAATAGGAGAGGTACACCCTCAAGTCATCGAAAACTGGAAACTTCAGAACCCCGTAGCGGCCATGGAACTTGAAATTGATCGACTGTTCAAGCTGCGAAGCAAAAACGCTCGGCGGCACCAAAGCCTGCCCACCTCCGAGAGAGCCAACTGAGTGGGGCGACGCCCTCCAGTGAAGTTTGCGTGTTAGTGTCGTGGGCGACAAGGGCTGAGAAGTCGGCTTGTCCGAAGTTTCAGCCCTGCGGCGAATCCGCTGCAGCGAAATAAGATTGGCATACAAACTAACAAGAGGGAATGCAAGCAAGGACGTACCTGCCTAGGGAGAAGGAAAGATTGGATACGGAAACAAAGCTAGATCTAGTTACCCGGAATACTGAAGAAATCATCACACGCGAAGAAATGAGGATCCTCCTAGAGACCAAAACTCGGCCGCGTGCCTACTGGGGTTTTGAAGCCAGCGGCATGATGCACATTGGTATGGGCCTGGTGTGTGGAAGAAAAATCATGGACATGATCGAAGCCGGGTTCGATTACATAGTGTTCCTAGCCGACTGGCATTCATGGATCAACAACAAACTCGGAGGTAGGATGGAGAACATTCACACTTGCGGAGAGTACTTGAAGCAATGTTACACCGCCCTCGGTATCCCACCCTCAAAAGCCACGTACGTATGGGCCTCGGAGCTTAGCTCCAAGCAAGAGTACTGGGAACGGGTGATTAGGGTTGGAAAATCAGTTAGCGTGAACCGAATATGGCGAGCACTCCCGATCATGGGTAGGGGAATGAACGCTACCGATCTAGAGGCCGCGTCAGCCTTCTACCCGTGCATGCAAGTCGCGGACATATTCGAGATGAAGTTAGATGTTGCCTGCGCAGGCATGGATCAGAGAAAGGCCCACGCGTTAGCAAGGGATGTGGGCGATAAGCTTGGGTGGTATAAACCGACTAGCCTTCACACACACCTCCTACCCGGGCTCGCGGGTATGAAGAGAATGGAGACAACAAACTTCGACGAAGACAAGCAACTCAACGCTCAGATCACATCCAAAATGTCAAAGAGCGTTGCTGGGAGCGGGGTGATCGTCCACGACGAACCGGAAATCATCAGAAAGAAGCTCCGCTCTGCATACTGCCCCGAAAAAGACGTTGAGAATAACCCGGTAGTCGAGATCGCCCGCTACATAATTTTCCCATGGACCGGCTCAGTAACTGTAGACAGACCGAGTAAGTACGGAGGCCCCGCTTCTTTCGCCACCGCGGAAGAGCTGGAAAGAGAGTACCGAGTAGGCAAAGTGCATCCCTTAGACCTGAAGAACGCTGTGGCGGAAAGCCTGATCAAGATCTTGGAACCTGTCCGTGAGGAATTCAGGCAGCACCCGGAGCTGCTGGAGAAGATGAAACAGATGGAAATAACAAGGTAACTGGGATCGATGCGAGCCCCAGTCCAGGTTAGGTTCGAACGACTTCAGAAACTCATCGAAAGAGTTTACGACGAAGCCGAGAAAGGCGGGATCATTGTAGTAGAGGGATCTCGCGATAAAGAATCCCTTAGACTCATGGGCATCAAGGGCAGGATTCTATGCCTACAAAGCAGCCGGAAGAACACTTTCGGGTTCGCCGAACAACTTGACGGCGAGAGTCACGTAATAGTTTTGACTGACTTTGATCGTGAAGGAGTCTTCCTAGCCAACAGACTGGCCCGTATCCTCAACTCGCAAAAGATCCGTGCAAACCTAATGTTGTGGCGCGAACTTCGTGGCCTTACTCGATCAGAACTCAGAAGCATTGAGGAATTGCCGAGGCTCTACCAAAGGCTTCAAGCCGAAGTCTATTTCCACCGGCCGTCCGGTCCAGAACTGAGACGCCATTCCTAGGTGTAGGCATCGTCAGAGAAACTTAGCCATTGTTTGAATCATATCGACCAACCTGTTTGAATACCCCCACTCGTTGTCATACCAAGCGAAGACCTTGACTAACCTGTTATCAAGGACCATTGTGGAGAGGGAGTCGAATACGGCGGAGTGTGGATTACCTACGATGTCCGAGGAGACCAGCGGTTCTTCGGAGTATTCGAGGACCGCCTGCATAGGCCCACTTGCAGCTGTCTGGAAAGCCTTGTTCACGTAGTCAACGGTTACATCACGTCCGACTTCGGCTACAAAATCGACGATCGAACCGTCTGGGACGGGGACACGAAGCGCTACCCCATGCACTTTGCCCTTTAGTTCAGGGATTACCTCGGTAGTTGCAATTGCTGCACCCGTGGACGTTGGTATTATCGAGAGCGCAGCAGCTCTGGCCCTTCGAAGGTCACTGTGCGGTGAGTCCTGAAGGCGTTGATCACTGGTGTACGCATGGGCCGTGGTCATGAAACCGTGTTTAATCGTGCAGGAATCATGCAGAACCTTGACAACGGGCGTTACACAATTGGTTGTGCAGGATGCAAGCGACACGACATCATGCTTCTTAGAGTCATATTTGTCCAGGTTCACGCCTGGGACTATCGTAATGTCAGGGTTCTTGGCGGGGGCGGAAATCAGAACTTTCTTGACTCCCCCTTTCATGTGTTTAGCCGCAGCTTCGCGGTTTGTAAAAAGCCCCGTTGACTCGACAACGATGTCGACCCCATGTTTTGACCAAGGGATTTCACTGGGGTCTTTCACAGAGAGAATTTTAACGTCTCTCCCGTCAACTTTGAATCCGTCAGGCTGAACCGTGAGTGTTTTTTTGAACTTCCCGAAGACGGAGTCGTACTTGAGCAGGTGAGTGGCGGTCTTTGGATCCATTATATCGTTTGCCGCTACAACTTCAAGCCCAGCTTCAGTAGCGGCCCTGAAGAAACAGCGGCCGATTCTGCCGAACCCGTTTATGCCGACTCTTGCCATGGTTTTTCGTACTCTGCTTCTGGAGGAGGACCGGGGTGTGAATAAGATGTTTTCTTAAGTTCAATATGAAATCATATGAGTGCACACAGTTTATATTGGGAACTTCTAAAGGTACATTTTCGAATGCTCATGTCTCGAAATCATACAAACGTGAGCAAAATAGGAGGTTCATTCGTAATTGGGATCAAATTCTCAATATGCAGCTACGACAAAGTATATGATTGTTGCCCGGTTCGACGTGGAGGGTGTAGTAGAGAAGCCTGACGTGATAGGTGCCATCTTCGGTCAAACGGAAGGGTTGTTTGGGCCGGACCTGGACCTACGCGAGCTTCAAAAATCCGGTCGAATCGGACGTATAGAAATTCAATTAGAGTCTAAACAAGATAAGACGTTCGGAGTAATCACGATTCCGTCGAGCTTGGACAAGACATCGACGGCAATCATAGCAGCCGCTGTCCAGAGCGTGGACCGCATCGGCCCATGCCTAGCCAAAGTCAGTCTCGAAAAGGTGACTGACATACGAGAGGATAAGCGCAAGCAAATCCTCGACAAGGCGAAAGACATTCTGAGAACTTGGGTGGTCGAGGAATCACCCAGCACCGACGAGATGGTGAAAGATGTCTCCGGCGTGATTCGCTCATCTGACGTGGCCGAGTATGGACCTGATCATCTCCCCGCCGGCCCTGATGTCGCCACAAGTGGTTCGGTTATATTCGTGGAAGGACGCGCGGACATAGTGAACCTGTTGAGATGTGGGATTAGAAACGCGGTTGCGATCGAAGGAACCAAGATTCCTAAGACCATAATTGAACTAAGCAAGAACAAGGAGACGACCGCATTCCTTGACGGAGACAGGGGAGGCGATCTCATTCTCAAGGAGCTAATGCAAGTAGCCCCCGTCGACTACGTTGCCCGCGCACCGTTGGGTAAAGAGGTAGAAGACTTAGTTCCAAAAGAGATTATGAAGTGCCTTCGTGAAAAAGTGCCCGTCGAGGTCGGTAGGCCGATAGCTAGACCGGAACCGGTTCAAGCTCCGCGCCCTCCGCCCGTTCAGCTTTCACAGGATATAGTAAACAAGGCCCGTGAACTCAGGGGAACACTTGAGGGCATACTTCTGGACTCAAACGCGCATGAGGTCGCTCGATTGCCCGTTAGCGAACTCGCAGGAAAGCTTGCGGAGTATCAGGGCGTAGAAACTATCGTCTTTGACGGCGTAGTTACCCAGAGGCTTCTTGACCTAGCTGACGAGCGTGGTGTGAAGGTTGTGGTTGGAGACCGGATAGCGGAATTGACTCGAAGACCTAGCTCAATCAAGATCATGACCCTCCCCGAAGTCGCAGGGCCTCCAACTGTCTAGGTAAGCAGCTGCCCTTCCTTAACACCGAAACGTTCCAGGATCCTCATCGCGGCCGGCTTCGCCTGCTCCTCCACATAGTATTCTATATCGACTTCTTCCGGTTTGACTTGGTTGCCTCGTTTAAGGGTAGGCGCATTCTCAAAGCAGGCGAGCCGTCCGAATAATAATTCTCGATGATCATGACTCTCCTGAAACCAAATCCTTCGTAGAACCTGACAGCTTCCTCGTTGGCTGTTTTTACTTCCAACCACAGCTCCCGGATTCTTGAGCCGAACTGGACGAGCAATTCCTGAATTAGGGTAGTTGCAATTTTCCTCCTTCGGTACTCCCGAAGAACTCCGATAGAAATCAAGTGTCCAAGCTTTCCCTCCCTAGAGCAAACGCAGTAACCCACCACTTGCCCTGAACTAATCTCCGCTACGAAGAAACCCCCCGGGTGTTCACGAAGGAGCCGAACCATTAACGCTCTGGGATAAGGTTCCGAGAACGAACTGTCCTCAATTTGGTATATGGACTCAAGGTCGTTTCTAGTCGCTCGCCTAACGTGGACGCCGTTCATTAAGTCACGACCTACGGGTAAAGGAAGTGGGTGTGCAAATTACTTTCGTGTGATTGATGTTTGAAGAAGGTTAAATACGGCGAATTCGCTGTGGCCTGTTTCACACGTTCGCGAGGGTATGCTATTGTCAGAGAAGAAGGCACTTCAACGTTGGGGAATCGCAAACATCTACTCATCCTTCAACAATACTCTAGTTCACATCACAGACCTCAGCGGTGCTGAAACAATTTCGCGCAGTGCCGGTGGTCAGCATGTTAAGGCGGATCGACTTCAGGGCTCTCCATATGCTGCGATGCAGGCCGCCGCCGCAGCGGCTAGGGTCGCGAAGGATAGAGGCATAACCTCACTTCACATTAGGGTCAGGGCTCCTGGAGGGCACAAGGCCAGAACACCCGGCCCCGGGGCCCAAGCGGCTATCAGAATGCTCGCTCGCGCCGGATTCAGAATTGGCAGAATCGAGGACGTGACTCCAATCCCCCATGATGGGACTCGTAGACCGGGCGGCCGTCGCGGCAGACGCGTGTAGTTAGTATAGCGCATCTTCGCGTACTACGGTTTCCGCATTCGAAGCTCCTTTAGGACGCTTTGTACCGTAGGGTTGCTGCGATTCCTCCAAAGGAGTCCTTCAGCATAACTCCTTCATCTGTCTCAGTAGATATTATAGCGATGTTCGCATTCTGCTTCTCAGCGATCTCGATCAACTCGTCGACTAGATCCACCGTGTTTTCGACGTAGAGGGAAGTTGCGTTGCATTTCTTGCAGGGCGTGGACATGAGGTCTTGTTCGAACTTGATTAGGTTTGCTTGTGGGATTAGTGAGTCATCTGAGTTGCCGCAGTTCTTGCACTTAGTGAAGACGTGTAGGATGTTCATTTTCTCTGATACGAGAAGCAAGTCGACTATGCTTGAATTCAGGTACTTCCGCACTTGCGTTTCCCCGTACACGCCGAGGCCCGTTTCGTGGCCGATCTCGTAAAGGAATTTCTGTACTAGTCGTTTCTCTTCCAAGTAGCGTACGCCTTTGAGAGTTTCTTGGCTTTTGGAGATTATTTCTTCGACACCCTGCTCACCGGTGTAGGACGTGTCGATCGTCGCCAGAATCTTCTCTTTGAGCATGTAGTTCAGGTAGTCGCCTTCTTCGAAGTCATATTTTGTCGGTCCAGGCCCTCCTAGAATTATTCCTTTCAACCCCTGCACTTTGCTGAGTGATTCGTAGGAGTGTGATGCTATTCGCCTGAAGTAGTCGTTCATTGCTTGCTCTCTGATTCGTTCGAATCGCCTTGCCGATTGACCGCCAGCCCTGTGTTTCCCCGGTATTCCGGAAGTGAATTCTTGTAGGATCTCCATTCTCTGGCCCCTCACAATTGCTACGGTGGCCTCTTGCGAGTCAATGACTATGACTCCGAAAGCGTCGCGCTCTGTAACCATCGCCAACAAGGGTTCGGTGTGAAATTTCGCGTCGCAACGATAGAAGTAGACATTTATGGGTTCGGGAGGCTCTAAGACGTAGGTTTCCATCTTCTCGGTTCCGGGCCCATCCCTTGGAATCGCCCCGCAGAAAATCACAAGACCATTGTTAGGCGGCTCCTTGAATAATTTCAGCCGTTGACTTACCCTATCAATCGCATCTTGAACGTTCTTTCTGGTAGTGCGTGATTTGATGTTAGAGGCGGTCCCGTACTCCTCCCGCAGGTTTGCCATGACCTCATGGATCCTCCGCCCTGGGGGCACGTAAAGACTGATCAGTTCGGTGCCGCGCCCTTCCTTGGATGCGAGCATTTCCAATGTCCTTTTCAGGCGAAAACGTGAGACTGAGTCGGCGGTGGCTGACATTGGAAATTGCACTGGGGATTCGTTACGTTGCGGATTTTATATACGTTGGTCAACCGGACGTGGCCCAAGAAATCAAATAACACCCCAAGAGCACTTACTGGCAAGGAACGGTCATTGAAAGCGGTCATCAAACTGGGGGGATTCGCCTTCCCAACTGGGTTGGACAAGCCTCTAGTCGCAGAATACGTCAGACTATTCAGGAAGTTAGTGGGGGAGCACCATCTTGTGGTTGTTACAGGCGGCGGCGAGACTGCACGGAGCTACATCAAGGCGGCTCGAGGTATGGGTGTCTCCGAGTCACTGTGCGACCAACTCGGAATCCTCGTAAGCAGGTTGAATGCACGACTACTCGTTGATGGCTTGGGAGAATACGCATTCCCAGAGATCCCAGTCAACATAGACGAGTTGAAGCATTACTTCGCATCGGGAAAAATCGTGGCGATGGGAGGACTGACACCGGGGCACTCGACAAACGCGGTCGCCGCCATAGCCGCGGAAACCGTAGGCGCTGAACTCTTCGTGAACGCCACCGACGTCGATGGAGTTTACACCAGCGACCCTGGAAAGGATAAGCATGCGATGAAGTTGGATAAGGTCTCTGTAACGCAGCTTACTGAAATCCTCTCAAAGACAGGCATGATGGCGGGCGCATACGACCTTATGGACCCCCTCGCCCTACGCATAATCGAACGCTCCAAACTCTCGACGGTAATAGTAGACGGAAGGAAAACGTCGAACGTGGCTCAGGCACTACGAAACGAAGATATCGGGACGCAGATCGTTCACAAGTAGGTGACTATCCCCTGTCGAAACTAAGCGATGTCTTCCAATCGAAAGCGCAAGTAAAACTACTGGAGTACTTCCTAGACAACTCCGGCATGCAGCGGGTCTTCAACCAAGCAACCCTAGCTAACTTCCTCAGCCTATCTCCCTCCACCGTCGCACGGATCGTGGAACCGTTGATTAAAGAAAAGATACTGTTGTACGATCGCTTTGACCGAGGGATGAAGATATTCACTTTGAACGAGGCTGAAGAGAAGACCAAGGCTTTGATCGAGTTTCATCGAAAACTCAAAGAGCTCTAGAAATTAAGCGAGATCCATCCAGAAGCCACGTCGATCTTCAAAGTAGAAGATGACCTGCAAATCTAGCCAGGTCTAACAGCGAATAACCTGACTGAAATCGTTTGAGTTGAGATTCTCTTACGGAAACCCAACTAGGCTATTTTTCACTGTTGGCGATTGACTTGAATTTGTCTGCCAGCGATTCACAAATCAAAGAGCAGACTCGCCACTGTCTAAGGTTATAGTTGATCCGTAGTTCTTCGAGTGCTTCGACGACTTTGTCTTCTTCTTCTGGCGTCACCGTATTTTTCCCGTCTTGGAGGCCGCGCATAATTTAGTCGAACTATTAAGCATTCCCCGATTCTTGCGCGAGTGCCACATGTTGCCACGTCGTATCACCTGCTCCTCACTGCCCATCCATTTCACGTAGGATAGTAAACCATCATTGACCTTCAACAATACTATCTCGGCAACTTCATACCGGTTAAGCTTTGAAATTCGTCCCTTCAATTCTGCAAAAACCCCCAACCTAGCCTTAATCAACAAAAGCCACTCGGATTCATTCTGGACCTTACCATGCCAACGAAAGAAGGAACTCACCGGGAGCATGTTTACGCATGCTGCGAGTCGTCGGTTTACAAGGTCTCCTACGATTCGGACAGCTTCTCTTCTCCTGCCACAGATTGAGAACACGACGACGCGGCTCATCTTCCAGAAAGGTTTTAGTTGAACACCCTAATTTCACTGCCGAAGACCCAGATTGGCATCGGTCTTCATTATTCTCGCCATCTACCTCGCAGTCTGGGCGATCATATGCATAGCATGGTGGTCTTTTCGCGCAGATAGGTTCGGAATCTCTGGACCACCCTTCTACCTTGTCTATCGAACTTCGCGGCTGAATAATTGGATCGCACGAATCTCAGCTTGGAGACCTACGTTTTGGCGCACGATTTGGAATCTAGGCATTGTAACAGGCGTCGGGTCAATGGCGTTCATCTTCTATGAACTCGCATTAAATCTTATCAACCTATTTTTCAGGTCGCAACAAGCGGTCTCCGTTCAGCCGATAGTTCCCGTTCCAGGGTTATTTGTTAGCTTCGAGACTTTCCCATACTTAGTTTTCGCCCTTTCGATCGTCGTCATAACTCATGAGCTTTCGCATGGAATCGCTAGCTTGGCGGAAGGAGTCCCTCTGAAGTCTACAGGTGCATTCTTTGGCCATGTATTGATGGGGGGCTTTGTTGAACCCGACGAGGAGAAGTTGAACCAAGCCGGAGAGGTTACCAAACTTCGGGTATTCGCTGCCGGGTCATATACTAACTTGGTTCTTGGCGTGCTGTGCATCGTCCTCCTCGTCAACTTCTCAGCGACCATGGCGCCTTTCTACAACGTCTCTTCATCCGGAGTCTCAATAGGTTCCGTACCTACCAACCTGCCTGCGTTTTCATCGGGCATACAAGCGGGCGATATAGTGACAGCCATCAATGGAACCAGAATTTCCAATATAGCAGACATAATGAAATTCATGGGAGATGTCAAACCCGGGCAAGAGGTTGTGTTAGGGACCCAGCGCGGCACGTTTCCGGTGAGAACAGCCGCTGACCCATCAAACTCAAGCCACGCTCTGATTGGGATTGGAGGCTTAACCGACCTTACCGTATACAACCCGAAAGTTCCGTTTCTTTCACCGGATTTTCCGAATACGCTCATGCACGCAGAGTACTGGTCCTCAATTGTTCTGACAAGTGTGGCCCTCATCAACATGCTACCGATGGCCCCGTTCGACGGCGATAAATTCTTAGACTCGGCCCTGACACTTTTCGGCATTAAGAGAAGAAAGGAAATTCGGACAATCGCAAACGCCACAGCGTATGCTATCCTGTTGTTGAACGTTGCACTTTCGCTCCTTAGATTCGGCTTCGTGAGGTTTTAAGAGAATTGGCGCCTAGCGCGTGCACCTACTGCTCAGAGCAGGCGGTGTACGTGAGGGAACACGAGGGGGTCGCATATTGTTCGAAATGCTTTCGTGAAGCGATCGAGGAAAGGTTCCGCAAGACCGTGATTAGGCACAAGATGCTGGAGTATAACGACCATGTTGCCGTCGCGGTTTCCGGTGGGAAGGACAGCCTCACCCTGTTGAATCTTCTCGTGAAGCTTGAAGGAAGGTTTCCTCGAACTACGATAACGGCAGTAAGCGTGGACGAAGGGATCAATGGATACAGGGATGAGGCGCTAGACCTGGCGCGGAAGGCTTGTGATAGGCTTGGCGTGAAGCAAGTGATCATCTCCTACCGTGAACTCTTCGGCATTACCACTGACGAGATCGCCGGCATGAAATTAGGCCAGACACCCTGCTCATATTGCGGTGTGTTTCGGAGGAAGGCAATCAACAAGGCGGCGGCGATGGTTGGGGCGACGAAGATAGCGACCGCCCACAACTTAGACGATGAGGTTCAGACGATTCTGCTGAACATGTTGCACGGCGACCCGGTAAGGATCGTCCGCTCAGGTCCAGTTCTGCGGGATCCGAGGGGCAAGTTTCTACCCCGCATCAAGCCTCTAGGTGAGATACCTGAGAAAGAGATCGTACTCTACGCATACTTGACTGGGACTGAGTTTCAGAGTATCACCTGCCCCCACGGGCATGAGGCTTTGAGGAATGATATTCGCAGTTTCCTGAACCAGATGGACCTGAAACACCCAGGCACCAAGTTTACGCTTCAGAAATCGGCTGAAAAACTGCGCACCCTACTTACGGCGGAGACCCCCCTAGCTGACTTGCAGGAGTGCGAGAAATGCGGAGATCCGACTCCACATGAACTCTGTGAGGCCTGTTTGATGCTTGGAGCGATCGCAGCATAACGCTCTTGATGTGGCCGCTTTCGCGCACGCTCAAGAAGAGAGGGAGTGGGGGACTGAGGTTTGTGGGGACAACCTGGTACTTTGCAAACGCCTCTTCGGCGTGGATGCCCTCCGCCGTTAGATCTCGATAAGACGCGAACGCACTTTTTGGTTTAGACGTTGGATTGACTTGTGATTAGGAAAACTTGGGCTGAGGTTGGGACGGTTTATATGATGACTTAGGCCCTTTTTGTTTTGGCGGTGGTAGGAGGATCGGGGAGCCAGCCGTTCCCTGTGACCCGAAATCGGCTACATGCGGGGACCCGTTAACCCGGGGGAAAGGTATCTCCGGACTCCGGTAGGCCTTCAGGGTCAACGATGAGATTCTGCCCCACCGGGCCAGCGTAAGAAGGAACCTTTCTGAAGGGAAAGGTTCACCTCTTCATCGTCGAACCCGATGAGGCTCGGAAGAGAGCAGTCGTAAGGCGAGCGCCCAGGCGCTGATGGGATCACAGGGTTTAGGAAATTCTGAAGAAACCGCCGGTGCGAGGAATACCAATTCAACGGGGATGCTGCCACCGCCATACTCGTACGTTATTCCGTTTAACCTGCAAAAACGAACGCGTCGAATGGGTGACCCGAGAAACGAACCATTATGATTTAAATCGAAGATAACCGCCTCGTGGCTGAGAGCGCTTCAGCTAAGCCGGATAACCCTTTGAGGATAAACATGAGTGCACGCAGAAATCAAGACCCCGGTACCGCAGAGTTCAGGGATTTGAAAAAGTCCTCTGTACTTTCTACGTGACCCCGTGAGCTCATTTTCACCGCAGTACGAACTCAACATCTATAGAACCAACGACATTGGGGGGTTCGTTTCGACTGAACGGTAACTAACGATGGCAAATCAATTTCCCGGTGGCACATAGCCGTTAAATAGCGAAAATGAGATAGCTGGTTTGAAGTCTTGAGGTTCAATAAAGAACCATGAAAACAGAGTCCGGTGCAAACTTCGCTAAGCCTCTTTTCGCGATCAGCATCACCCCCTCAGCAACCGAGATGGAGAAAGCCTTTGAACTGGCGAAGATTGCGGATGATTCCGCAATCGACATAGTCACCATTCAGGACCACCCTTACGTCAACAATTTCCTAGATGCTTGGACGTTGCTCACGTCGTTGGCCACGCGAACGAATCGCGTGAAATTCATGACCAACGTTGCGGATATCCCACTCCGCCATCCTCCAATACTAGCGAAAGCAGCTGCGACGCTCGACATACTCACGGGAGGAAGAGTTGAACTTGGACTGGGTGCAGGAGCCCTTTGGAAAGCAATCGCCGGATACGGCGGCCCCACGCGTACGCCCGGAGACGCGGTCCAAGCAACCGAGGAAGCAATTCAGGTAATCCGAGCAATTTGGGGGTTTGACAGTGACGAGAAGGTTGTGACGTTTCACGGAAAATTCTACAATCTCGAAGAAGCCCATCCAGGCCCGCGTCCCCACCACAGAATAGGGATCTGGTTAGGAGCTATGGGACCACGCATGCTGAACGTGCTTGGTCGTCTCGGAGATGGTTGGGTGGCTCCGTTGCAGAGCTACTTACCAACCTCAAAGCTTCTAGATGCTCAGAGGGTGATTGATGCGAGTGCAGTGTCAACCGGAAGGTCGCCGACTAGCATTCGCAGAGGACGCAACATATCAGGCATCATTGACGACGAAGGAAAGTATGGCAAGTCACTTCGAGGGCAGAACGAGGCTGTTGTCGGGTCGGTAGACGATTGGGTGGAAGAACTCGCGTACTATTACAATGATCTTCGCATAGATTCGTTCATCTTTTGGCCCGCCGAAGAAGGAAAAGAGGTTGACCAAGTCAGCCTCTTTGCTGACAAGGTCGTACCGAGAGTGAAGCAAAGCCTCGACAGTTAGAGTGCTACTAGAAGATTGCAAACGAAGTGACGAAGAAACACATAATAGCGCTGCATCATACTTTTGCCACGATCAAATCTTGGCTCGCGCAGATTTTTTGACGCCAATTCATAAAGCCATTCGGTCAATGATTTACGAACTGGGAAAGGAACTGCAAACAACGGACTTTACTGACGAGCACGCAACCGAAGTAATGGTCTCTAGGTTAAAGCAGGATCTTGCGTCCGCTAGTTCTGCGTGCGTCATCTGCTTGCTTCATGAACATGCAGGATTAGAGGATGATTATGTCTTTCCGGATGTTCGCAAGTTTGAGCCAAAGATGGTTGACACACTGTTGGATGAGCATAGACAGGTTGTGGGAAAGATAGCAGGTGTGTGGAAGATTGCAGATGAAGTAAAGGCGCTTAGGGGTCGAGCGGAGAGGATTGAGATGGGCGATAAACTGAACCGTACGGCGAATGATCTGTTCGCCTTCTACCTTACGCATCTGAATGGTGAAGAATCAACACTCGTCCCTGCGATGTGGAAGCATTTTAGCGATGAACAGATTCTCGCTATGCAAAGAAGAGTTATTGGAAGCCTCACGGCTGAACGAGCTGCTCAATGGAATAGTTGGCTGTTTCCGTCTCTCAACATTAACGAACTAACGGGCATGTTCATGGGATTGAAGAAGGGTGCGCCCGCCCCCGTCCTCCAGAACATGACTCGCATAGCAGAAAAGGCGTTGGGTGAAGACAGATGGGCAGCGTTGAAAGCGAAAGCTGGGCTGTGAGAACCTAGACCTCACATTCGGAATGCTTTCCATCCACATTAAGAGCAACGTGGCAAACGATTCTCAGCGCATGGTTTTGAGGTAGGCTACGTCTTCATTGAACTCCTTTTGTAACATCGAGAGAACGGCTTTTTTCAACTTGTCTTCCGGTATGGACGGAGACTTCCATTCGCCCGCCACCGTGATGTAAGTCCGCTGATTCCTGGGCGTGTAGATGTTGAAGAATTTTGACCCCGCGAATGGCCCCTCGAGGAACTCTCCCGCGGTTCCAAGCGGAGGATACAACGAGAACCTTACCTTGATCTTGACCGCTCGTTCCCCCACTACATTCTCCCACTCCGCCACCATTACGTTGTCAGCAGCCATCTCCATCTTCTGGTTCTTATCATCGGGATGAATCTTAGGCCCATCAGCCCCATGCGCTTCAAGAAGTTTCCATATTTTGTCAAGAGGGGCGCTGAAATAGGCTTCATCGTCCAGAATGAAGACCATCTTGCTTCCCCGAAGAACGAACCCATTAGTCCGAATTTAACTATTCGGAAGAACATTATGTCGAGCGTGCAAATCTCATGGTGTGACTGAATTCTAATGCAGGTTCATGCAACGATTAGAGGTAAGGAATTCTATGGGGGCGGCATCTTGATTTTGCTAGAGGAGACGAAAAGATGAGTGATTTCAACAATTGGAATAGAAAGATCATCGATGAATTTCGAGCGAATGGGGAGAAAGTCAGCGGGATGTTTGAAGGCAGAACGTTGCTTGTTTTACACGCAAAGGGGGCTAAGAGCCGGCAGGAACGGGTCAATCCGGTAGCGTATGTGCGGGATGAGGGAAGGTTCGTGGTGATTGCGTCTAAAGGGAGCGCACCGACCAACCCGGATGAAATTTCTAGTCTCACGATTTGTGGTTCGTCTCCCCTCGAACGCAGGACCATTCTGTATCGGGCAAACGGTTTAGAGCTGGATACGCATTAGATCAATCTATGAGCGATCTACCGGACGAGAAAACTCCGAGCAATGAAAAAGGGCGGGTGTTCGTCCAGCCAAGCACACGTACTACGGGGGGTTCGAATAGGCCCCTCTGTACTATTTGACGGACCCCGTGCACTCCTTTCCACTGGAGAAGTCCTGATTCGGTTATTGCGATAAAGCCTAGTCGCCGCTACTTCGTTCTCCCCAGGTGAGGGGACTACGGGTAGGTTATGAGCTCTTTCTCTTCAAGCGTTTCTTGAAGTTTTACGACGGCTCGGTGAACTTCGACCTCCTTCTTCCCTCCGGTGCAAACCAGTTTTCCACTGCTGAAAATCAGAATCACAACCTTCGGATCATCCATTCGGTAAATCAGACCCGGAAACTGTTCGGGTTCATACATGGTGCGTTTCAGTGAGTAGGTTACCTTTTCCAAATCAATACGGCCGCCCAATCCTACCGACGCCACCATATTTTGAATCTCAATCTCGGGCTTACCGAGAATGACGATTCCGTTTCCTTTGAGCTCATCTACAACTTTCATGACGGCTTTGCGAGCTTGTCGCTCCGACTTGGCGCCAGTACAGACCATTTTACCGGAGCTGAAGATCAAGGTGGTGGTCTTCGGTTTCCTCAAGTGATATACTAAGCCTGGAAATTGTTCAGGCCTATATTCTACGCCGGGGAATAGGCGCACGATAGAGTTCAAATCAACATTCTGATGGAGAGTTGCAGTCGCGACCACGTTCTCGATATTGATGAATCTCCTTCCGGGCCCAGATGCCACCTGATAATAACCCTAGATAAACGCATGAAGCCTCAGCACATATAAGCCTCCAGACCGATTCCACAGTGACCATCACGATAAGGCATTGAACTCATGATATTCGTGGGTTCGTATCACATCTACTCCACGAGATTCGCAGATGAACCGGACGATTCGTAACTTTGGAACTCTGAAGTTGTGAGGTGGGTTTCTTTGGTTTCGAACCCTCAATAACGAGGGTTCGCATCCCTACGAGCCCATTGCTCAAGCAGACTCCGGTAATGATACTTGGTTGTGTTGAGCGGTAACTGTTCTCGACGGGGAAGCGCCTAGAGCGGGTTGCAAATGACCCGTTTAGGAGCGCTAACCCCCGTTTAATAATGAGCGGGGGTTGCCAAACTCCTACCCATTATGTTGGTGGGGGTCGAACCGCACAGACCATTGAATCTTGAGAAATGATGGAAAAGAATGAGCGACATTCTTACAAGAGTTCCACCCGCGAAAGGGAAGCGGGTCCAATACGGCTCGGATTCTCTGCAGTTCGCTGAGCTGCGATTCCCCTCTGGAAAAGGCTCTTTCCCCCTACTCTTCGTTATTCATGGTGGCTGGTGGTTATCTGCCAACGATCTGAACCACATCGGTCACCTCTGCGCCAAGTTCACGTCCTACGGAGTCGTGACTTGCAGTCTCGAATACCGAAGAATTGGTGATGCCGGTGGAGGCTGGCCAGGGACGTTCTTGGACGTGGCCAACGCAATTGAGTACTTCAAGGATAGGTTGACCCGAGACGTGCGAGTCGACACTAAACGAATCACGGTTATCGGACATTCGGCAGGCGGACATCTTGCGCTCTGGCTCGGAGCAAAACATCGGGTTCCCAAGAGTTCCGCACTGTTCACGGGCCGTAGCCAGTGGCTGATTGCGGCCATCTCTCTTGCAGGAGTCGCTGACCTCCACACGGCTTGGGAACTCCGCTTAGGCGACGGAGCCGTCGGCAAGCTGATGGGTGGTGGCCCTGATCAATACCCGGAACGCTACGCCGAAGCCTCACCGCTTGAACTTCTGCCAATGGGGCTTAAGCAGGTCTTGATACACGGTCGAGCTGATGAGAACGTCCCAATCTCCCAAAGCGAACGTTTCGCCGAGAGGGCAAAAGTCGCTGGTGATGAGACATCCTTGGTCACGCTCGAAGGCATTGGCCACTTTGAACTCATAGATCCGGAATCCCGAGCATGGGATGCTGTGGCGCACTCCACTCTAACGACTTTGGGAGTCGAAGCATGATAGAGTTAGATTCTAATGATTGCTGCAAGCAGGAGTATTCTTTCTTCTTCAGAAGAGATCACGAATCATTGAGCGTCTTTGCCACACTCTTCACGAATATCATTCGAATTTCGTGGAATGCAGAGCAAAGAGCGAAACGAAGAGGAGCTTTGACTCTAGATCTTCAGATTTGGAGCCGGGGATAGGATTTGAACCAACGATTTTCTAGAATGGGGTGTTTCTGAGAAGAGTTTCGGGCCCTTGAAAAGGAGAGTTCGAATCCCTTCGAACCCGCGACCATTCTGTCTCGGGCAAACGGTTTAGAGCCAGATACGCATTAGATTAGTTCATGAGCGAAATATCGGACGAGAAAACTCCGAGCGCTGAAAACGGTCCGGTGTTCCGGTGTTCGTCCAGCTCTGTGCAGATACTACGGGGGGTTCGAATAGGCCCCTCTGTACTTTTTGACGGACCCCGTGTACTAATTTCCACTGGAGTGAGAGAACTCAACGTGGGTGGAACCCACGATATTGGTGGGTTCGTATCCTACTGACCCCACGACGTGCAAATCTCATGCGTTAGATTTCCGAAATTTTATTATGACGACATTCCGATTTCACTGAAGGGGGCGAAAGAACTGAGTGATTTCAACGATTGGAACAGAAAGATTATCGATGAATTTCGAGCGAATGGGGGGAAAGTCGGCGGGATGTTTGAAGGCCGAACGTTGCTTCTTTTACACGCTAAAGGGGCTAAGAGCCAGCAGGAACGTATCAATCCGGTGGCTTATGTCAGGGATGGGGAAAGGTTCGTGGTGATTGCGTCTAAAGGGGGCGCACCGACCAACCCGGATTGGTACTACAACGTTGTTGCAAGCCCCGAACTCACGGTTGAGGTTGGAACGGAAAGGTTTCGGGTTCATGCCACGGTAGCTGAAGAACCGGAACGGACGCGGTTATACAATAAGATGGTTGAGATGATGCCTACCTTTGATGATTATCGACATAAGACTACGCGCAAAATTCCCGTCGTTGTGCTGACGCCTATGAAGTAAGAGTGAAATTTCCATCAGTCCCACGATTTGTGGTTCAAATCCCATCGAACCCTACTGTGGATATCACTCAACATTACATTTCGTCATCCAACTTGATTGAGAAAGCAACTCTATTCTTCTTCTCGAACAGGCCAAAAATTCTATCCCCTCGCGACTGCGAGGAGTTTACCAGCTTGACGATTCTTTGGGTATCTTCTTCTCCATCGATCCGAGTAGCTTTTCCTTTGAGCCAGTCCCCCTCTATTCTGCCGAACCTTGCGCAAGGTGCTAAACGAACGACAGGATTCCTTTGAAGCCTCTTCACCTTCCAAGACCTTGCCGGTGAATGAAAATAAATCAAGCCGCTTTCCTCCACAAACCAAACGGGAGTCCTAACTGCTTCGCCGTTTCTCTTGTACGTTTCAAGACTAATGAATTTAGCTTTCGAAAGCTGGTTAGTATCAGTCAATGATAGCCAACCCCCCGCTTATGAAAAGCTGTTCACTCTAAAAGGGGTGCGCACACACAGACTTTTACGAACGACGACGATTTGAACTCGACCTAACGGTTTAGTGTCGGATACGCATTAACCTGAAGCGTGAGCCGGATTGTCCGACGAGAAAATCTCACCGACCGATAAAGGTCCGGTGTTCATCCAGCCCCGCACGGGTACTACGGGGGGTTCGAAAAAGCCCCTTGTATTTTTCGACGGACCCCGTCAGTTCGTGACAGTTGTCGCTTCCTGATCATCTGATTTGCAGTTCAGAATACGCTTCAGAAGCCCTCGAAGACGTTTATGCTACGATCGGGTGAGGTCGAACCGGTCAAGGTTCATTACCTTGTTCCACGCCGCTACAAAGTCGTGCACGAACTTCTCCATGGAGTCCTCACATGCGTAGACTTCCGCCAAGGCCCGGAGTTGGGAGTTCGAACCGAAGATGAGGTCGACACGGGTGCCGGTCCACTTGAGTTTGCCCGTTGCGCGATCACGACCCTCGAACACGTCTTTGTCTTCCGAGCTTGCATTCCAGGTCGTGCTCATGTCGAGCAGGTTCACGAAGAAGTCGTTCGTCAGCGTCCCCGGGCGCTTGGTGAAGACGCCGTGCTGGGACTGCCCATAATTGGTATTCAGGACTCGCAGGCCGCCAATGAGAACCGTCATCTCAGGCGCCGTCATCGTCAGCAATTGCGCCCTGTCGACCAGCAGTTCTTCGGCCGATACAGAGAATTTGGTCTTCTGGTAGTTGCGGAATCCATCCGCTTTCGGCTCGAGCACGGCGAAGGAGGCCGCATCGGTTTGCTCCTGCGAGGCGTCCATGCGTCCCGGCGTGAAGGGAACCGTCACCTTGTGACCAGCATCTTTCGCAGCCTGCTCGACGCCGGCGCAGCCGGCCAGAACGATCAGGTCAGCCAGTGATACCTTCTTGCCGCGGGACTGCGCTTTGTTGAACGCGTTCTGGATGCCCTCCAAGGTTTTGAGCACCTTTGCTAGCTGGGCGGGCTGGTTGACTTCCCAATCCTTCTGCGGCGCCAGACGAATGCGGGCACCGTTGGCACCACCGCGCTTGTCGGAGCCACGGAAGGTGGACGCTGACGCCCAGGCGGTCGAAATCAGTTCCGACACTGACAGGCCGGAAGCCAGGATCTTGCGCTTGAGGGAGGCGATGTCCTTTGCATTAATCAGTTTGTGATTGACGGCAGGGATCGGATCTTGCCATATGAGCTCCTCTGCTGGAACCTCCGGTCCGAGATAACGCGTGCGCGGGCCCATGTCGCGGTGCGTCAGCTTGAACCACGCCCGGGCGAACGCGTCCGCAAACTGATCCGGATTTTCCATGAAGCGTCGTGAAATCTTTTCGTAGACAGGGTCGAACCGCAAAGAGAGGTCCGTGGTCAGCATGGATGGAGCGTGACGCTTTGACGGGTCGTGCGCATCCGGCACAGTACCGGCGCCTGCGTCACCCTTCGGCTTCCACTGGTAAGCGCCGGCCGGGCTTTTCGTTAGTTCCCATTCGTAGCCGAACAGGTTCTGGAAGAAGTTGTTGCTCCACTTCGTTGGTGTCTGGGTCCAGATGACTTCTGGGCCGCCGCCGATCGTATCACCGCCTTTGCCCGTGCCAAATTTGCTCTTCCAGCCGAGACCTTGTTCCTCGATGGGGGCGGCTTCAGGCGCGGGGCCCACGAGTGTCGGATCGCCAGCGCCATGGGTTTTGCCGAAGGTGTGACCGCCAGCAATCAGCGCGACGGTTTCCTCGTCGTTCATCGCCATACGCGCGAATGTCTCGCGGATGTCCTTGGCAGCAGCAAGCGGATCCGGATTACGGTTCGGTCCTTCCGGGTTCACGTAAATCAAGCCCATCTGCACAGCAGCGAGAGGGTTTTCTAGTTCCCGGTCACCAGAGTAGCGCTTGTCGTCAAGCCACTTGCTCTCGGTCCCCCAGTAAATGTCCTCTTGGGGCTCCCAGATGTCTTCGCGCCCTCCGCCGAAACCGAAGGTCTTGAAACCCATCGATTCCAAGGCGACGTTGCCGGCGAGGATCATAAGGTCGGCCCAGGAAATCTTCCGGCCGTATTTCTGCTTGATCGGCCAGAGTAGCCGGCGCGCCTTGTCGAGGTTCACATTGTCGGGCCAGCTGTTGAGGGGCGCAAAGCGCTGGCTGCCGGACCCCGCGCCCCCGCGGCCATCGCCTATGCGGTAGGTGCCCGCGCTGTGCCACGCCATCCGGATGAAGAGCGCCCCGTAGTGGCCGAAGTCCGCCGGCCACCAGTCCTGCGACTTCGTCATCAGTTCACGGAGGTCCTTCTTCACGGCCTCCAAGTCGAGACTCTTGAACTCTTTAGCGTAGTTGAAACCCTCGCCCATCGGATTGGACTTGGAGGAATGCTGGTGCAGGATATCAAGCTTCAACTGGTTCGGCCACCAGTCTCGGTTCGTCGTGCCGCCTTTCTTATCCAAATAACAACCCCTACTTGACTAAACGACGCCGTTGTCCGGCGATATTAGATTTGTGTGTTCCGTCTACAAGAGACTCACCTCGGCGAAAACTGCACTGAGCAAATCTGAGGGACAACGCGTTACGTTTGGACTAGAGATTCAATCCCTAGAATGTCGTCCGAGTCTCGAATTCCCAAAGGTTAGGCGTAGCTAGTCTAGACTTTGAAAGCATTTTCGTTTTGTTTTCAGCTTTACGTTTCGATATGCATGCCCGCCTTGGTTGCCAGCGACTGAAATGAAGCCACAAGCGTAAATACTTCATTTTCCTAACTGTTAGAAAATGAAAGTGTGTCTTCGAAGATGATGCAATACGCAAGTGATGAGTGTTCCCGTGAAGTTCTGGAAGTTGTTCCTCTCGTCATGAGAGACATTCGCAATCAGCTTCGAAAGCATGGGGCGACAGAGATTTCGGTTCCACAATTTCGAGTTCTGAACTTTTTAAGTCGTAACGAGGGAGCCTCATTATCAAAAGTGGCCGAGTATATCGGCCTCACATTGCCTTCGATGTCTGCGCTCGTTGATTCGCTGGTGGCTGGGGGCCTAGTTACGCGGCAAACGCATCCGGAAGATCGGAGACGGATGACATTGACGCTGACGGAAGGGGGCCAAGCCAAGCTCAAGTCGGCCCGCGCATCAACCGCCAATTACCTAGGCCAGAAATTGAGGCAGCTCTCTGCCGCAGATAGAATGACCGTAACAAAATGCATGAAGATGCTTAGGACGGTCTTCACTCATGGGGAGGTAGCTTAACGGCAATGCAGAAGGTTCAATCTGCCGCCGAGCAAGTTCAGCAAGCCAAGTCGATACTTCAAACGCAGTCGCTAACGAAGCGCTTCGGTAAGCTGACCGCGGTTGATAACCTATCTATTTCGATTGATTCTGGCGAAATGTTCGGTTTGGTCGGCCCGAACGGCGCAGGAAAGACAACGGTCATCAAAATGTTAACGACACTGTTGCCTCCGACGGCAGGAAACGCTTCGATTGCAGGGTTCGACATCGTCCACCATGCATCACAAGTAAGGAAGATTATTGGTTATGTTCCACAATTTCTGTCAGCCGATGGAGCGCTGAGTGGGTACGAGAACCTGCTGATATTCGCGAAACTCTATGATGTACCTCGCAGTGAGCGCAAGTTTCGCATCAACCAAGCCCTAGAATTCATGGGGCTCTCTGATGTGTCCGGAAAATTGGTTCGCGACTATTCTGGCGGCATGATCAGGAGACTAGAAATCGCCCTATCTATGCTCCACAGACCTCGAGTCCTGTTCCTTGACGAGCCAACAATCGGGTTGGATCCCGTGGCTCGCAAGACGGTCTGGAAGCACATGCAGCAGTTGCGGAGCGAATATGGGACAACAATTTTGCTGACCACCCACTACATGGACGAAGCGGACGTCCTATGCGACCGCGTCGCAATAATGCATCTTGGGAAAGTGGCTGCGATCGGCACCCCCGCGGAACTTAAGGCGTCAGTCGGAGAAGGGGTCACGCTCGATGATGTGTTCGCATATTACTCGGGTTATGAAATCGAAGCGGGTGGCGGTTACCGTGAAGCTTCAAGGACACGTCGCACAATGAGGAGAGTTGGTTAACGTGCAAGTTCCCAGATTCAACGATTACGTGGGTGCCGTTACAAACTTCGTAGGAAAGACTTTGACTGTAGCGGAGCTTGAGGCCCGCAAGCTGCATCACGATTACACAGATTTACTCACGCGGGCGGTACAACCGGCGCTCTGGCTTTTGATCTACGGTGAAGTGATGTCAAGCATCAAAGCTATTCCCACAGGCAACTTATCCTATATGGATTTCGTGGCCCCTGGAATACTGGCGCAGAGCGTACTCTTCATCGCAATATTCTACGGTATCGCGATCATCTGGGAGCGTGACTTAGGAATTGTTCACAAGATGTTGGCTAGCCCAACTCCACGGTCAGCGCTCGTTCTTGGAAAAGCCCTCTCGGCGAGTGAGCGAGGATTGAGCCAGGCGGCTATAGTCTACTTACTCGCATTGGCAGTCGGAATCCACTTGAATGGAAATCCTATGGCGCTTGTTCTTGTGCTTATTGTAGTGATTCTCGGGGGGGCTCTCTTCTCGACATTCTCTCTGATCGTAGCCTGCTTAGTTAAGACGCGTGAGAGATTCATGGGGATAGGGCAAATCCTCACGATGCCTCTATTCTTTGCAAGTAGCGCCATCTACCCAATCGCGATGATGCCATCTTGGTTGCAAGCGGCCTCTCGAGTAAACCCGCTAACCTACGAAGTTGATGCGTTGAGAACACTCATGATAGTTGGCGGATCTAGCGCATACGGACTGATCTATGACTTTGCAGCTCTCCTCCTTGCGACTGCAATAATGGTCGCCATTGCTGCGAAACTATATCCAAGAGTGGTTCGCTGACTAAAAGCGCCATACGAGCGTTCGCCTCTTACACCCTCCTTACGCCGCTGCTCTTACGCGGGTTATGATTCTTGACACTCCCACGTCTGAACAGTAGATCAAAATTTGCCCACCGCATAGCCCTATCCTCCTCTCTCTAGGACAGGGATGAATGACAGGGTCAGTGCCAAGATGACCTGCAGCTTCAACGAATCTGCTAAAATTTTCGATCTGAAGAATAGTGCCATTCCAACCCGGATCTTCTCAACCTTCTCACGGTCAGAATCAATGCCGAATACCTCGCGGCCTCTTCTGGTTAGTCAGACGGCTGTGACCAGACCGACGTAGCCTAGACCGAAGATTAAGATGCGCGCCAAAATTCACTCAACCCTGAATACGTCTCTCGGAAGATAGGACTGACTCGAATCGATGCTGCTAATCGTCATAAGCTGCAAATTGCCTGAGGTGTACCTTCCGGGTTGAAAGGTGTACCTCCTATGGCTTCGAGCTTGCGTTCCGGGCTGTGGTTTCCCGCAGTATCTCCCTATGTTGTCTCAGCGCTTAGGATGTTTGCCAATCTCCACTCCTGGGACGTGCGCTTCAGGCTCGCGTGGTTCATTAGTGGAGCGAAGGTTAGTTGTCTCACGGATCCGTTGGGCTTCCGCTGGGATTTCTGCAAGTACGGTCTTGCCGGGTCTCCTTTCCTCTGACTAGCGAGAACAATGTGGATGCAATCAGCAGAACCGCGGATATTTCGAACGCGTAACTTTGACCTGAGAGATATGCGGAAGCGTAGCTGGGCGCAAGCCTACCTGAGAATGTGCCGATGAAGAGCTGGTAAACGGTGCTGGTGGGTATCGCTCCCGTGATGGCTGTCAACGATAACGCGAAGCTCATCACCATTCCACTATACCTGAAGGTATTCATTATCCCTGAACTTACGCCGTAACGGTCAGGCGGCGAGGACGCCATGATCGCGCTCGTATTCGCTGGCCAGAACAACCCGCTTCCCACGCCGTAAGCCGTCTCTATGATTCCGACCTGAACAAGCGTGGTTGCAGTAGTAAGCCCTCTTAACATAAACAGGACAGCCACCTGTACCATCAATCCTAGAGAAGCTATGATCCTGGCACCAAACCTGTCGGAGAGGCGTCCTGCAAAGGGTCCGACTATGGACGAAGCAACCGCCATGGGAATTATCAGGTAACTGGCAGTGAGTATGGGTAGCCCCGCTATGCCTTCCAAGTAGAATATGAGAAGGAAATTCACACTGAACACTGCCAAGGACTGCAGCATGGCAGTCGTGAGCGACAGCGTAAAGACCCTGTTCTTGAGGATGGAGAAATCGATCACAGGATCCTTGCTACGTTTTGTCTCCCAGTAGATGAAGAACGCGAAAATAAACGGAGAAAACGCGATGGAAAGAATCGTAATGGGATCGTTCCAAGAATAGATGATGCCCCAGGTGACTCCGAACATTAAAGCAAGCAGGCCGACTGTGAACGAGGCGGTGGCGGGGAGGTCTATGTACCTCCCAGTCGCAGCGGTCTTAGTTTCTTTCAGGGTGCGGTATGCCCAAATTGTTCCGAAAGCTCCTATTGGAAGATTGATCAGAAAAATTAGACGCCAACTCGTGTACGTTATAATTAAGCCGCCCAGTACTATTCCGAGAATTGTGCCAGAGCCCCACACAATCGAATTTGCGCCGAACGCTTTCCCTCTCTCGTTCCTTGGAAACGCTTCGGACAGAATGGCGAAAGAGTTCGCAGCCAAGAATGCTGCGCCCAGGCCTTGTATGGCCCTGAAGCCTACAAGCATCATACCTGACATGGCAAGACCACAGAGCGCTGAGCCCACTATGAAGACAACGAAACCAACATTGTACATCCTCTTCCGCCCGTAAATATCGGCAAGACGACCGAGGCTCAAGACCAGAGCCGTGTTGGCTAGGATGTAGGCGACTACGACCCAAACCATCGTTACATAGTCTGAGTTGAGTTCTTCGGCTATTGGAACAAGCGCCAAGAGGACGATCGTGCTATCTACGGCTGACATAAACGAGCCAACAGAAGTCACCGAGAAAGTTTTCCACTTGTACTCCATCTGATCTCACTCTCCTTAAGCACTATACTTGTCCGAAAGGCAGCCGGCGGTCCATCAACTTGAAAGGAAGCCTGTGCTAGGCCTCGCTTTGAGTTCTTCTTAGCTTTTTTCACCAGAAAGTGCAAGAGAGCCATTCAGGGATACGGAGGAGATGAGCGCTGGGACTATTCATCGCTTTTGGAATCAATATTGGTAACTTGAGTCGCGTTTCTGGACGACCCCCAACGAACAGGGAAACCAGTGCGAGAATCGGAACTAGCGATTCGTAAAGAATCGTGCGTACTGGATATGGGCACTTGAACAAATGATAGACCGAAATCCAGAATCTGAAAAAACAGCCCGTCTTGGGTGCGACTTTTAGTGCGTCGATTCACAATCCCTGTAGTGTTGGCGAACAATAGCATTTGACCTGCCCGTCGTGCCCACGCGATATGTGGCCGTTCGACGAGAATCATATTCAAGCTGCAATCTTGCTTTGCAGCGTGAAACACAGTACTCCCACGCAGCCGCTACCCACTATCACCAAATCCGCGGATCGATCATTGTCCAAGAAGTCGATCAATTATGAGCCCGACAATGTATTTACAGTCTCGCGGTGACTCTCCACCAGTGAAGGCGAATGGGGGTTAAGCGATTGCAAACAGCAAAACCGTCAGGAGTGTTCTTTAGTTTCAATGGCAGAGGCGCCCCTCATTGCGAGTTGGGCGACGCTGAAACGTTTGATTGATCGAGGCGCATACACTTCCCTCTTTTTCTCTAGAACGATTTACGCGGTTAACTGGTATAACATCGCGGCTCTTTTCACGTTCATAGCGTACGATTTTAACCTGAATGTGTCAGGGTTAGGAGTTGCCGCTGCTTCTTTCTACATTGGCGTCGGATTATTCCAAGTTCCTGGCGGCATTATTGCAGCTAAGTATGGTTCAAGGAACACCGCCATCATAGGTGTCCTAATTGCGTCGGCAGCTGTCACCCTAACAGCTCTCACTGCGGAGTTCTATCAACTTGTACTCCTCAGGTTCATAGTTGGAGTAGGCTCTGCACTTTTCTTTGCTCCAGGGGTAACATTGATTGCTCGAACTTTTCGGCGAAAATCTCAGGGATTCGGGGTAGGCACATTTCAGAGCGCCTACTACTTTGGAGGAACGCTAGGCCTTTTCGCGTGGTCAGTCCTAGCCGAGATGGTCGGCTGGAGATTCAGCCTGATAACGAGTGGATTGCTAAGTCTCTTGGGAGGCGTACTCATCTTCGTGAAAGTCCCAAAGGATGAGCTGCGTTCGGATTTTGTAGTTAAGCACGAAGATCTCCGTAGGATTCTCTCGAACCGATGGCTAGTTCTGCTCTCACTTGAGTTGTTCGGGTTTGGATCCGGCACCTTTCTACTTAGCAGCTTCATGGTCTATTACCTTGAACAGTCGCTTCATCTCAGCCCGAGCTTCGCGGGCACGATCGGCAGCCTCACGCCGTTATGTGCAATAGTCGCTTCTCCTCTATGCGGGATGCTTTACAGCAAGACCAAGAACGCTCGGTTACTGCTCTTCTCCTTGGGAGTGATGTTGGCATGTGGATTGGCGCTGGACGCCATAGGCAACGTACCATTTGCAGTAGCTTCAAGCATTCTTGGGGGGGTCGGAAGCGGTGCATTCACTGTTGGGTATTTGGCTGCACGTGATAGTATGGCGGCATCGGCCGAATACGAATCCCTAGCCGTCAGTTGGGTAAACACTATGCAGATGTTGGCGGGATTTTGGTCCCCGATAATGTTTTCTCTGCTGGTTCTATCATTCGGCTATGGTTTCTCATGGCTTACTGGTGGGGTGTACACGCTGATTTTGATATCGGCAATCCTGTATCCAGTACGTAGTAGACGCTAAGGCAAGAACCACTACCAACGTTCAACCGTTTTCCGATCTTAACGCTTAATACGGCGAATTGGGTAGGCTATCGAAAATCAGCGAAGAAAAAGGTCTGTGTTCATGAGTAGGAAGCCGCCCGAGATCAAACTATTCGAGAAATGGGGAACCGAAGACGTCGAGGTCACAGATCCTGGACTCGAGAAATATCTTTCCTCGAAACCCATCCTTTACCCTCACAGCGGCGGACGGCATGAACACAAGCGCTTTCGCAAATCCCAGCTGAACATTGTCGAACGCCTTGTCGATAACATGATGCGCCCCGGCAGGGTTGGCGGTAAGAAGGCGAAGGCGGTTGGGATCGTCCGGAACGCCATGGAGATCATCAACCTGAAAACGGGCAAGAACCCGATTGAGGTCTTGGTGAAAGCCGTTGAGAACACAGCACCCGCTGAGGATGTTACACGGGTCGCCTACGGTGGAATCGTCTACCCAATCTCAGTCGACATCGCCCCCCAAAGAAGGATCGATATTGCGTTGCGTTTCATGACGGACGGCGCGCGCCAGGCGTCTTATAGCAACCCGAAGACGATCGACGAATGCCTCGCAGAAGAAATCACTTACGCCGCCCAACGGGACAATAGAAGCTTCGCGGTTCGGAAACGCGACGAGATGGAACGAGTGGCCCTAGCGTCGCGTTAGACGCGATTTCTCGCGCAATTCATTCACAGAATAAGTTCTGCGGATGTTTTTCGTTCTTCGTTCCGTTCTAAGCCTTAAATACTGGGTACAGGTGTTGACTAACGAATCAAAAATCGTTTGGGAAGATGAACAATGTCTTCGGCTAAAAAACCGCACCTTAACCTCATCATCATAGGCCATGTCGACCATGGAAAGAGCACGATGACCGGCCATTTGCTCTTTGAGACCGGTAATGTGGACGAGAAGACCATCGCCAAGTACGCGGATGAATCGAACAAGCTAGGCGCTGGTGAAACCTTCAAGTTCGCATGGGTTCTCGACACGTTGAAGGAAGAAAGAGAGCGTGGAGTGACGATCGACCTTAGATTTGAGAAATTCGAGACCGACAAGGTCTTCTTCACGATCATCGACGCCCCAGGCCACCGTGACTTCATCAAGAACATGATTACAGGCACGAGCCAAGCCGACGCAGCCATACTCGTCGTCTCTGGAAAGAAAGGAGAATTCGAAGTTGGCGTTGGGCCTGGAGGCCAAAGCCGAGAACACGCCTACCTAGCCAGAACCCTCGGCGTAGCCCAACTGGCAGTCGCAATCAACAAGATGGACGACTCCACCGTCGACTACTCCGAGGAGCGCTACAAGGAGTGCAGGAAGGAGCTGGAGTCACTGCTGAAGGTCGTCGGATATGACACCTCCAAGATTCAATTCGTCCCAGTATCCGGCTGGATCGGAGACAACCTGATCAAACCCTCGCCGAAGATGCCGTGGTACAAGGGACCCACCCTACTAGACGTGTTGAACACGTTCACCGAACCACCCAAACCAACCGACAAACCCCTCCGCATCCCAGTCCAAGATGTTTACTCAATCACCGGCATCGGCACAGTCCCAGTCGGCCGAGTAGAAACTGGAACCCTCAAGGTGGGTGACAACATCATCTTCATGCCCGCCAACGTCAAAGGCGAATGCAAGGACATCGAAACCCACCACACCAAGATCCCACAAGCCTTGCCAGGAGACAACATAGGCTTCAACGTAAGGGGCGTAGCAAAGAACGACGTCCATAGGGGCGACGTGGCAGGGCAAGCAGACAAACCTCCAACTGTCGCAGCCGAATTCGTGGGACGAATAATCGTAGTCTTCCACCCAACCGCAATAGCCGCCGGTTATACACCAGTCCTCCACGCACACACCGCCACAGTTTCGGCCACACTCACCGAACTCGTCCAGAAGATTGACGCGCGTTCAGGCCAGGTAACACAAGAGAAACCGGACTTCCTCAAAACAGGCGACGCCGCCCTCGTAAAGATCAAACCCTTACGCCCGCTAGCCATTGAATCATACTCAGACATCCCACAGCTAGGAAGATTCGCAATCCGAGACATGGGAAGCACAATAGCCGTCGGCATCGTTCAGCAAATCACAGAAAAAGCCCAACTGACTGAAAAGAAAACGTAAACTCCTCAGCCCCTTTTCTTCGAAATTCCTTCGTAGCTTAACGGAGGCTTTCGCTTGGGTAGACGGTACCTGTTTCCGGGAAAGCGGCGCCGCTTTCGTTGAGCTGTACCATTAGAACTTGTCCCATCCTCTGCAACAGGGCCCATGCGCTGTGACCGCAGGCTCCCACGACATTGTTCGCTGACGTTAGAGTGAGCCTCATTCCTGAGGAAAGTTAGGTTACGCTACCGCTATGCGCGAGTCGACGCGCTGAAAAGCGTGGACGACGAGCAACTTCGCAACTGCTCTCCGAACCCTTTTTAAACGCCACGCAGGCCTAGGGCCCTGTTTCACACCTGAATGGATCGAAGAACTTTGGCAAACAAGGCACGAATTCGTCTGTCAAGCACTGACCCCCAGGGCTTGAACAGCATATGCGGCGAGATCATGAAGATCGCCGACCGCACTGGTGTGAAATTACGCGGGCCAATTCCCCTTCCAACAAAACGCCTCTGGGTCCCGACCCGGAAGAGCCCCTGTGGCGAAGGCACCCACACTTGGGATAGCTGGGAGATGCGGATCCACAAGCGATTAATCGATGTAGACCCGAACGAGCGTTTTCTCAAACGCCTGATGCGTATTCAAACTCCTGAAAAAGTCTTTATCGAGATCGAGCTTCTCTAAGCTCCTGCTCGGGTTCACTTTGCAACCTTGTTGATTCTATCCGCTAATCTGAAATCCTTCATCGTCAGTCCGCCTTCGTCGTGAGTCGTGAGGGCGAGTTTAACCTTGTTGTAGTTTATCGTGATGTCTGGATGATGGTTAGCGGCTTCCGCGAGTCTAGCGACCCTGTTAACGAAACGCATTGCTTGAGTAAAGTTGGCGAAGACGAATTTTCTTGAGATGACACTTTCGCTGAGCGTCCAGTTTCCTAGCTTGGACACCTCATCGCGCGCCTTGTTTCGTGATAGCGTCAATTCGATTCATTCGGGGTTGCATCTTAGGCGTGTTCGTAGATGTTTGCCGTCTGCGGTCCGCGGCTCTGAATTTCCTGATCGATCTGTCTGAGTAACTGTAGGCGTTTGTAGGTGGGGGGATGCGTGGCGAAGGCTCGGTTTAGATTGCCCCATCTTGATTTTGCCTCCTGCTCCATGGCTAACTCAAGCTCATGCTCATCCAAAACGCCGTCCTTGTTCAGGTCGTACTGGTTGACGTGCTCCATAACCTGACTCATCTCTTGTTTCGCTAGGGCCGGGTCGGAGATGTAGAGTGCTCGAGCTCCGTGGGGTTCTTCGGGGCTGAGCGAGAGCCCGTAGGTTATTCGCGCCAATGCGCTTTCGAGTTCCCTTGGCGCCGCTGTAAGGTAGGCTGAGAACGCGTCTGCGTAGGATTCTCTCAAACGGCTTAATCGTAGTACGAGCAGTTGAGCAAAGAAATAAACGATGAGCGCAACTACTCCTGCGAGTATTATGTAGATTGCACCGTTGCCTTTGCCACCCCTCCGGCTTCCGCCCATCCCCCCATAAATCCCGACCCCGAAGGCCATTCGAACAACTACGAAAGCCACGAGCGGGACGGCTGACATGAATGTCATAATGATTGAATCCTTGTGGCGAATGTGACCGATCTCATGTCCAAGTACACCTTGAATCTCATCCTCATTCAGTTGATCAAGGAGACCCTGGTTTACGGCGAGGGTCATGTTGTTAGAGGAATTGCCGAACACGAATGCGTTCGGTGTTCGATCCGGAACGATTGCGAGGCGAGGCGCCTTGACCCCTGCTTGCTGAGTTAGCTTCGCTACCGTACCCTCCAGCCAAGTGTTCTCGCCGGGCTGTAGGTAACGGAGTTTAGTGCTCCACCTAACGATAGACGGGCTGATTGCAAATTGAATGAGCATGAAGAATAGGGCAAGGATGAAAGCGCCAATCAATATCGAGACGGGGTCGAGTTCAAGATCTGTAGCGTAGCTGAAGAAGAACGAGACAACAACTATGAAGCCCACGAAGATTACGAGAGTGATCAGGATCGTGAAGAACATCGTACCCTTCAACTGAGTCAGGTTACCCATTTCCGATTCGACCTACCGAAACCTTGACCACCTAAACAACCGAGCCCATTAAAGCCTAGCTCCTTGCTCTCCGCCTGGTGAACCATCCATGGTATCGGTTACGAACCAGATCAGTTGCTCCCATTGTGGAGCCCCCCTACCGGTTCAACCAGGCGAAATACTAATCACATGTGGTTATTGCGGCTTCACAAGCGTCGTCGAGACCGGAAAAGCGTTTGAATTCGAACATTCACTCATCCTGAACACACTACCCCCAGCCCAAGTTTTTGATACGATAAAGGGATGGATGAAAAACAGCTTTGTCGCACCCAAAGATTTGAGCAAGAAATCTTCCCTAATCGAACAGAACCTAGTTTACCTACCGTTCTGGGTTGTGAGCGGCGAAGCAACTTCACATTACAAAGGAATCTTCGAAAGAATCTCGCCCGCCGAAGAGAAAGAAGGCGACATCACCAACCACTACGACTGGATGGTTCTTGCACGTACGCAAACAGACTTCCCAACCCGCTCCTACCACCTTTCTTTGGAGGGAAAGATTCCCTTTGAGGCGACTAAGATCGAGAAGGGCGCGAAAGTGTTGAACAGCGAGATTAGCGCTGAGGGCGCAGACGAGCATGCCCGCGATGAAATAAGCAACCTCCACCAATACCTAGCTAAGGATAGGGTCGATAGAATCACAGATATCAAGACCAATTTCGACGTCTCAGGAACATACTACCTCCACGCCCCAGTATGGTTCCTCACATATACCTACAAGGACAAACGGTACCAAGTCCTATTGGATGGAGCTTCCGGTCAGATCATCAAAGGCGACCTTCCAGGTGAAGACTTCAAACTCATCTAACACGTGACGTCCTCCCATCAAATCCTTAAAGGCGACAGGTCGAGATCGGTTTACGGGGTTAACTAGATTTGACAGCGAAGCCTCCACTCGGAAGGGTTCAGGAAAGTGAGAACCCTCTAGAACGCTTAATGCTCATTTTGCCCGGCTTTCGCGGGTATAAGCTTAGGGAACAGAGAAGAGAAGCGGACCGGATAGTTCGAGATTACATATACAAATCACTCGAACATTCTCGTGACGATTTAATGAGTTGCTTCCAATCATTGAGCGATTCGAAGGTGAGTGAACTTATGGAGCCCGTAAACCGGCTCATTGCTAAACTGGATAGAGTTGCTGAGAAGATCAACCGTGCTTCGTATGGTTACAGCGGCTTCTTCGACTCAATCAAGATTGAGGAAAATGAGCTTGAGAACATGCTCGCTTATGACACGCAACTGATGGATTCGGTGCGGAAGATAGGAGAATTAACAGCGAACTTCAAAGCCGACCTAAACCAGAGTAAGCTTGAGAACGCAAGGGCTGAACAGCAACAATTGGATGACTCGATCAGCAACCTCGAATCAGCTTTTGACCAGCGTAAGATGGTAATTGAAGGAGTCAAGGTGTAACAGGAAATGCCTCAAGTTATTGAATGGACCGGGGCTGGTCCGGATGATATTGTTTGGCGCTACCCCAACGAAGACATAACGTGGGGTGCACAGCTCATAGTTCATGAGTACGAGAACGCAGTATTCTTCAGAGACGGCAAGAGCTACGACACGTTCGGAGCGGGCAGACACACACTCACAACACTAAACCTTCCCCTCCTAACCTCAGCCCTCTCCAGGATTGCGGGTTTCCAGAAAACGCCCTTCAAGGCGAACGTAATTTTCGTTTCCAACAAGCAGTTTGCCGGAAAATTCGGCAATAGAGCGCAAACCACGGAACTCGCGCCCCTAATGACCTTCGGCTCGTTCTGGTTCAAAGTTGAAGACCCCTCAATCTTCGTGAATGAGGTGGTCGGGGGACAGAACGCTTACTCAACTTCAGATGTAAACAACTTTCTGCGCGGATTCATAAACGAGAAGATGATCGACGAACTCTCAAAATATGATTTGCAGACGGTCTTCAGGAAACTGGATGATACGTCAAATCAAGTCAAAGCTAACCTGATGGATTATTTCAAGCGGCTAGGAGTTCAAATGATTGACCTAAAGTTTGAAGGCATAGATACAACACCCGAATTCCGCGACCGCCTCTTCTGGTTGAAATCGGGGGGCGTATCAGGAGATGAGGTGATCAGGATGGAGACCGTGAAGGATGCGGCAGCGTCCCTCGGAAAGTCCACTGGAGGAGGAGCCGCGTTCGGCGCAGGCATGGTACTCGTCCCACCATTATTCCAGACAACACCCTCTGGTGCGGGGATGTCGGTTGCGCTCATCGTCTGCCCCAACTGCCAAGCACACATACCATCAACCTCTAAATTCTGCCCTAACTGCGGACAGAACATAACCGCAAGCCCAACGCCACCAACCAATGCGCCAGTTAGAAAATGCCCCAAGTGCGACACAGTTATCCCAGCCGGAGCGAAGTTCTGCCAAAACTGTGGTGCGAAAACCGAATAGGAACTACTTCAGCCGCGTATAAGCGAGGAATACTAACCCGAAGAACACTAGCAACAACGCCAACAGATATTCCGCTATCTCGACCTGAAGAGAAACCGAAAGCCACAACACACCTATAATGAGCGATAACAAACCGTACGCCAAAGTTATCCTCGCCGACATCTCATACTTCGCAGGCGTTCTACTTTTGAAAATGGCCAGCACGCAAAAAATTATGCCCACTCCCGCAAGGAAAAGGAAAGGGACCTGTTTCGGTAAGCTCGGCCCAGCCAAGTACCCCACTAAGACAAGCCCTAGCAGAAACATGACCGACCCTGCAAGGTACGGCTCAAACCGCCTCGCCACCATCACCCTTCCTTCACCGCTCATTTCACACCCGCATATGTACCCTCTAGTCCCGCTCGAAGACAACCCCCTAGCTTGTAAACCCGCAAGTGCCGCGATTCTTACGCATCGCACACCTGTGCGGCGATTAACTTAATTCACTATTCCAATCGTTTAGAGCCATGGTGCGGGGATACCAGAGCCAGGTCAAATGGGCGGGTCGCGTGCCCTATCACGCCTATGCTTGGCCACGCGCGCTACACTCAAGATTCACGGAACGCGCAGGCTTTGCGCGCGGGTGAGCTATCCCGTGGCGTAGGCCTTCGTGGGTTCGAATCCCACCCGCTGGCGTTTCGGATGAACCCAGTGGGGTGTGGGCGAAACTCCCACTCCCCGCACCACAGATGAACCTACGACAGATTCCGCGTCTTTTCGGGTAACATCACTTTTTCAAGTAGAACTTTCGTCATGGCACATAACTAACTGACACCAAACTATGCATTCGCCTCGCCATGTAGTTAAGTGCTGGATTGTCAATTGGTCGCTGAGCTTCGAGGCTTGAACGATTGCTCCACCAAAAACCCAAGCTTCCGGTATAGGTGGACTTCGCTGAATTCATCGTATTTCTCATATTCGACTGCTCCCGATTCTTCTATTTCTTCAGATGTCTTAGCTTTCTTTACGTCGTAGTCGTCGGAGCGGAGCTGAATTGCGTTTCGGTCTCGTCCGCTCATCGAACCCGACGATATGGTGGGCCCGGAGGGATTCGACGATCTTGAGGGTTCGAGACGCAATTTCTAGCCACACGTTTCGATATCTCGGCGATAACCTACCCGCTCAGTACAGTGAGGTTTTCGGTCTGCTATTTCTGAAGGAAGCTAATCCGCTTACTGTATCTGATTATTGTTTGTGCGGAGGGGAAAAGGGTTAGAGTTATGCCGAATTGGCAGCCTCTGGTTTGGCTGGGCGCCGTCCAGTTCTCGGACTCAGTCTCTGGGTCCATATTACGGCGACGGATACGATGAAAGATAAGAAGAAAGCTGATTCCCCAAAGTAATCCAACCGGATTGGCAACCAAGTCGCGACCGGAAAGTAGAGTGCTCCTGGATAGAAAAGTTGCATAGCTATGACATAGAGCCAGACGGCGAAAGCGTACCCCCACACAAGCAGTAGGAGGCCCTTAGCGCGATAACGTCTTCGCTCGGCCCGTTGCGTGCTGTGTTTGACCACTATGTCGGGTTCGCTTTTGGGTTCGGCTTTAATTTGGCTGGCCGCCTCACTCTCAATGCCACCGAGAAACGATTTGGCATCATCCGTGGAGAATCCGATCGCTTTCAGTGTGTCGTATGGTCTGTAAAGCTCATCGGATTCTTTTTCGGTCACCATTAAACTCGTCGCCGATACTAAGGCGGACCCGCCATATTAGTTCGCTGATATTGACCGATCAGTTCGGAGGTCACACGCCTGTCACGCTTCATGGCCAGCTCCAACCATATCGGATAGAAATTTCACGATTCCGCTTGATCAGGAAGAGCCTGTTGCAGCTTACCTTGCCACTTGCCAGTTGAGGAAGAATCTTCACAACTCGCGAGAAATCAATCGCACGAGCTATCTCCGCGAGCGATTTCATAGACAATGCGAACAATCCTCGACTGACATAACCGCTAATCATCAGATTCGTTGAGATCAGCGACGATGATCACACGTGGCAAGGTTAGACTCTTCTGTTCTTCAGAAAATTGACGTTTCTGGCCAGCGTTTGCTTGGCAAACCGAAGAGTTTCTGGGTGAGTTCGCAACTATTAATTCTGCGCAAATAGGAGTGAGGAGCAGTAATCCTAACAAATAGCGGATCAGTGAGGAAAAGGGGAGCCGGCTACGGAACAAGACGTACTTTGAACGCGCGCTTGTGTATGTCGCTAGGAGTTGAACCTGATTGGTGAAGAAGCGCGTGACAAAAGCGAAGAGACCAAGAAAAGCATCTAAAGTTCTCTCTGCCACAGCCCGTAACATCACTGAACGCAAACGGGTGGAGGATAATTTGCGTGAGTCTGCGATTCTTTACAAGACTTTGTTTAATGATGTGGGTGACGGCATTTACATTCGTGATTTGCAAGGACATTTTCTTGACGTTAACAGAATGATCTGTGAAACTCTAGGCTATAGTCGTGATGAGTTACTGCATATGACCGTGAAGGACATAGACTCACCTGAATACGTCTCACTATTCGCGAAACATACCGAGGAAATTCAGCAGCAGGGACACTTGATCTTTGAAACAGCTCAGGTTAGTCGAGATGGAAGACTCATACCGACTGAAGTAAGCTCCAGATTAATACGGTACAAAAACCAGCCGACAGTACTTAGCATATCCCGAGACATCACTGAACGGAAGCGAATGAGTGAAGCTATTGACCTAGCGCGTCAATATGCCGAGAACATTGTATCCACCGTACGTGATCCGATGGTAGTACTGGATTCCGACCTGAAAATAGTTTCAGCCAACCGCTCCTTCTATGAGAATTTCAAGGTAAATCCAGCGGAGACGGAGGGAAAG
>Ga0181539_1000217_pt1 | contig 68685 bp, 55 predicted proteins | sample PEATcosm2014_Bin_46_FD_119767 | JGI IMG/M metagenome (GOLD analysis project Ga0181539, IMG submission 119767) | Peatland microbial communities from MTU Mesocosm Facility, Houghton, MI, USA - PEATcosm2014_Bin23_60_metaG | ecosystem: Environmental > Terrestrial > Soil > Wetlands > Peat | place...
GGCCCAGCCGGCCTACGACCTCGGGGTCGAAGGCGCCCGGCTGTTGTTGAGCCGCCTGGAGGGCTACACGGGCGCCGCCAGGACCGTCATGCTGTCGACCACGCTGCAGGTGAGGGGGAGCTCGGCGCCCAAGGTGAAAGCCGTACCCACGAGGGCGAGATAGGGCGGTTCTCGCACAGGACTGGCGACTCGCGAGTTGCCCAGGCGATGCGTGGTTGTTGCGTGCGCCCATCTCACATTGATGTCGCCCCTCGCTGGCTCAGGGGACGATGACCGCCTTCATGCAGCCTGGGTCGTCTCGCACCGCTTCGAGGGCGTTCTCGTACTCGCCGAGGCGGAACTCGTGGGTGACGATGCCCTCTGTCTGCACGCGACCAGAGCGGAGCACCGAAAGAGCACGGTCGAAGCAATGGGTCTGGGCGAAGGAGCCCTTCACCGTCAGCTCACGGCGGAACACCTCGTAGGGACGCATCGGCAAGATCGCCCTCTCCTCGGCCATCCCGTAGATGAGGACCGTGCCACCGTCGCGGGTGAGCGGCAGGCACATCTCGCCGACGGCGACGGCGCCCGTAGCCTCGACGACCACGTCGTAGCCCTCCGGGGCGTTGGCGCGAAGCGTTGCGAGCGAAGCGCCCGGATCCGCCCGATCGATCTGCACCGTCGTATCGACCCCGTAGCCGCGGGCGAGAGCCAGCTTGAACTCCGTCGGGGCTGCCACCGTCACCCGGGCCGCCCCACCGTGCACGAGCAACTGCGCCAGGACAAGGCCGGTCGGGCCCGCACCGAACAGCAGCACGTCCGAGCCCGGTCGTAGCCCGAGCACGTCCATGCCGTGGATCGCGCACGCTGTCGGCTCGGTCATCACCGCCGTGGCCGGACTCAGGTCGTCGACCGGGAAGCACTTTTCCGCACGGACGAGGACGTAGTCGGCGAACGCCCCTGGCCCGTTCACGCCGAGCGAGTAGAAGTTGCGGCAGAACAAGGGCTCGTCGCGCCGGCAGAACGGGCAGTGGCCGCAGAGAACGGTGTTGTCAGCGGCGACCCGTTGCCCGACGCTGAGCCCTTCGACCGCGTCCCCGATGGAGTCGACGCGACCGACGATCTCGTGCCCGGGCGTCAACGGGTAACGCGAGAAGAAACCGCCCTCGTGGATGTGGAGGTCGGTCCCGCACATGCCGGCCATCTCGACGGCGAGGCGGACCTCCCCGGCACCTGGCTCCGGTGTCGGGACCGTGCGTACCTCGAAGCTGCGCGGGGCGTCGTAGACGACGGCTCTCATCTCACGCACGCTACCGTCCCCAACCGCTCAGCAGTGGTGAGCACTGCCCGCCGGCGGAACTGAACCTTCGCTCTGCCCAGAATGCGAGCGAGTCGGCGATCCCGCGGGCGAGCCGTTTGTTGCGCACGCTTGATGGCGTCATGAACGCAGTGTCGAAAGGCCTGTCGGCAGGCTCATACACCTCTGCCCAGTCCGACGACTACATGCACAATGGCAATGTTCAGACCGTTCTAGCTGCTCCCATGAGCGCCGGCACACGAGCTACTGGGCAGCCATTCCCAAGGAGACATCGCTCGAGGTCGTACTGCCAGCACCGCCCAAGACAGCTTCGCCTCGATGCGCACCTCGTCGAGGGTGGCCATTTCCAGACTGGTGAACAATTCCCCTTGGGCCTGAAGCCTGGTCCTCTTGGGTCTGAAGTCTGGGATCCCAAGGACGCTGGAGGCCCTCCCCGACGCCTAGACGGATCGGCCCTGATGGTCAGCTCGGGCCGCAGCATCGATGCTGAACTCGACAGGCATAGGGGGCGGTGTTATAACGGCGCACAATATTGCACCTGGGGTCAGGGCAACAAGGGAAGATGACGCAATCGAGGTTGGGGAGGAAACACAGATGAAGGTCGTTCACGAGTCACCACGCAGGACCCGGAGATTCCGGGTCGCTCCCATTTCCGTCGCGATCGTAGGTGCCGCATTGCTGGCGGGCACCGGCACGGCGGCGTTCGCGGCGCCGAGCCGTGCCACCCGCCCGGCCGTCACGATCCCGACCCCGCCGAAGGACCCCGCGGTGGCAGCCCTCGTTCCGGCGGCAATCCGCAAGGCGGGAGTGGTCTCGGTGGCGATGGACGCCACCTACCCACCGGACGAATTCGTCGCCGCCAACGGCACGACGATCATCGGCATGGACGCCGACTTCAACATCGCCCTCGGGGCGGTCATGGGCGTCAAGTGGCACGGGATCAACGCCACCTTCGACACGATCATCGCCGGCCTGAAGGGCGGCAAGTACGAGGTCGGCAACTCGTCTTTCACCGTGGAGGCCTCACGTGAGAAGGTCGTCAACTTCGTCACCTACTTCCAGGCCGGCGAGGGCTTCTACGTCAAGTCGTCCAGCACGCTCAAGCTGAACGGGCTCACGAGCCTGTGCGGGCTGACGGTCTCGGTCGAGACCGGCACGAGCGAGCAGACCGACGCCAACGACACGGTCAAGACCTGCAAGACGGACCACAAGACGCCCGACACCGTGCTCGCCTACGCCACCCAGGTCGAGGCCAACCTCGCCGTCTCCGACGGCCGGGCCCAGGTGGGCTTTGCCGACTCCCAGGTCGCCGGCTACATCGTCGAGCAGTCCAAGGGCACCTTCAAGCTGGACGGCTCCGCCTTCGAGGTGGCTCCCTACGGCTTCGCCTTCCCGAAGACCTCGACGCTCGACAAGGCGACCCTGGCCGCTGTCAAGGTGCTCATGAAAGACGGCATCTATGAGGACATCCTCCACAAGTGGGGCGTGCAGGCCGGCGCCATCAGCAATCCGCAGATCCTCACCTAGCTGGGTGACGGCGCCCCTGGACGAGGCGGGCCGGTGACGTTCGAAGGTGACGAGGGGCACCGTCCGGAGGAGATCCGGGCGGTGCCCCTGCGCCATCCGGGGCGCTGGGCGGGCACCGTCGTCATGCTCGTGCTGGCGGCGATGTTCGCCCACGATGTCACCACGAACCCTAGATGGCAGTGGCGCCAGGTCGCGAGCAACTTCTGGACACCGCCTGTCGTCTCAGGGGTGGAGAGGACCCTCGAGCTGACGGCCATAGTCATGGTGGTGGGCGTGCTCCTCGGCGTGATCCTGGCCGTGATGCGCCTCTCGCCCAACCCGGTCCTCACGAGCGGGGCGTGGCTCTACATCTGGTTCTTCCGCGGCACCCCGGTCTTCGTCCAGATCCTCTTCTGGTATGCCATCTCCGCCCTGCATCCGACGATCAGCCTCGGCATCCCCTTCGGGCCCGAGTTCGTGACCTGGCAGGCGAACAGTCTGGTGACGCCACTAGTGGCTGCGATCCTGGGTCTTGGCCTCAATGAGGCCGCCTATTACGCGGAGATCGTGCGGGCCGGCATCCTCTCGGTCGACCACGGGCAGTTCGAAGCTGCCCAATCGCTGGGCATGCGGCGCCCGACCCTCATGCGGCGCATCGTCCTTCCCCAGGCGATGCGCGTCATCGTCCCGCCCACGGGCAACGAGACGATCTCTATGCTCAAGACGTCCTCGTTGGCGTCGGTGGCCACCTACCCGGAGCTCCTCTACCAAACACAGAACATCCAAGCCCGGACATATGTGATCATCCCCCTCTTCGTCATGGCGAGCATCTGGTACCTGTTGATGACGACGGTGCTCACGATCGGTCAGTATTACGTCGAGCGCCACTACGCCCGGGGCACCTCCTACCAGCTGCCGCCGACGCCCTTCCAGCGGGTGAAACGCAACCTCACGACGTTGCGCCGCGTCCCGTTCTCGGCCGACGCGCTCGGGGAGGCAGCAAGATGACGCCCGCACCTATGGTCCGCGCCGAGGCGGTACACAAGCGCTACGGGCTGCTCGAGGTGCTGAAGGGCATCACCCTCGAGGTCGCTCCCCAGGAAGTCATGTGCCTGCTGGGCCCCTCCGGGTCGGGCAAGTCGACCTTCCTGCGCTGTGTCAACCACCTCGAGAAGATCAACGCCGGGCGGCTGTACGTCGACGGATCGCTCGTTGGCTACGCCGAGCGCGGAGGGCGCCTGCACGAGCTGCCCGAGCGCGAGGTCTGCCGCCGGCGGACCGAGATCGGCATGGTCTTCCAGCGATTCAACCTGTTCCCCCACATGACGGCGTTCGAGAATGTCGCCATGGCGCCGGTGCTAGTGAAAAAGGAGCCGAAGGCGGACGTCGAGAAGCGGGCCCAGGCCCTGCTCACACGGGTCGGACTCTCCACCAAGGTCGACGCCTACCCCAACCAGCTCTCCGGCGGCCAGCAGCAGCGGGTGGCGATCGCCCGGGCGCTCGCCATGCAGCCGAAGCTCATGCTGTTCGACGAGCCCACGAGCGCCCTTGACCCCGAGCTCGTCGGGGAGGTGCTCGACGTGATGCGCTCTCTCGCCGAGGAGGGGATGACGATGATCGTCGTCACCCACGAGATCGGCTTCGCCCGCGAGGTCGGCGACACGCTCGTGTTCATGGACGAGGGCGTCGTCGTCGAGTCGGGCGTGCCGCGGGAGGTCATCGCCAACCCGAAGCACGAGCGCACCAAGGCCTTCCTCTCCAAGGTGCTCTGAGCCTTAGAGCAGAGCGACCGTGCCCCTCGGACCGGTCACCGCGTCGCCGTGGGCCGCGGCTCAGGCGACCTGTTCGCGACTGGCTGCGGCGAGCGCGTCCAGCAGACGAGGGACCGACGCGACCGCGGCGCCGACGCAGCGATCGGCGGCACCGTAGGTGAGGTAGATGTCGTCACCGTCGAGGTGGGCGCCCTGCACGAACACCACGTCATCGACGTCCCCGGCGCGCTCCCAGTCGAGCTCGGGCTCGAGGACAGGTTCGGGCAGGCGTGTGCGGACACGCCCGGTCGCCTCGTCGAGCAGCGCCAGGTTCATCGTGTACGAACCGTCGGCCCGGCGCTCGTGGAAGAACAGTAAGAGCCCCGCCGCGGAGCGCACCGGTGGCGCGCCGACGCCGATGCCGAGCGCTCCCGGCGAGGGGAGAAGGAGTGTGTGACTGGCCAGGTCGGCCAAGTGGACGTCCCAGTAGTCGTCGGGCGGATGCCACAGATGCTCGAGGTCCTCGAACAGGGCGAGTTGCATGCCCGAGCGAACGTGATGGATGAGCGCGACACGACCGTCGGAGAGAGTGAACACCACGCCGTCTTTGTCCGCCACGTCGGGCGGCCCGAGCAGCTGGCCCGTCGCCTCAACGAGGGCGAACCTCCCGCTGTCCCAGCGGAGGCGGTGGGCGCCGATACGCCACGGTCCGTTTCCGGGCGAGGGCACGTGCGTGTAGGTCATCACCAGCCGCCGTCTGCCGCGGTCCTCCACCCACTGCACCCGCGGGTCCTCGTAGCACAGCGCGCCCCCGGTACCTGCGCTGGCGAGCACGTAGCCGTACTCGTAGCGCTCCCCGTCGGCGGAGGTAAGGACGACGATGTCGGAGACGTAGTCGACAAAACGCGCCCCGGTGCCGTCGCCGGGGCGGTAGCCGTCCCGCACGGCCCGCACGAAGAGGTGGTAGGCGCCGGCATGGTGCACGACACCGGCGTTGAACAGCGGCCCGTAGCCGGGCACGGCCCCGGCCTCGACAATGGGCCGGTCCCGCAAGCGCCGGACGGCATGCCTTGTCAACGCGGCCACCGAGCTGTCGTGCACGGTGCCTCCTGCTCCATGCTCGGATCGATTAGGAAGTAACACAGGTGTTATCGACACGAGGCAAGCACGGCTGAACCAGTTAGGGGTGGATACCGATGAGCGACGGAGCCGATCCCCGCGAGTTGCTGAAGAGATACTCGGGCAACCCGATCCTCCGCCCGCACGACTTCCCCAAGCTGGTCAACGCCGTGCTCAACCCGGGCGCCACGGTCGTCGACGGCCGGACACTGCTGCTGTTGCGCGTGGAACACCGAACCGGTCTCTCCTCTCTCGTCGCCGCCACCAGCAAGGACGGACTGACGGGTTGGGAGATCGACCCGGTCCGGGGTCTCGAGCCACACGCGGACGGCTTCGAGGAGCACTGGGGGATCGAGGACCCAAGGATCACCCGTGTCGGTGACGAGTACTTCGTCGTCTATGTCGGATACTCCACGGCCGGGCCGCTCGTCTGCCTGGCCAAGACGCGGGACTTCGTGCAATGGCAGCGCAGCGGCGTCCTCCAGCCGCCCGAGGATAAAGACGCCGCACTGTTCCCAACGACCTTCGCTGGGCGCTGGGCTCTGATCCACCGGCCCGCGCCTGCGATGTCAGGTTTGGGCGCTCACGTCTGGATCTCGTTCAGCCCCGATCTGCGCCACTGGGGTGACGCCCGCGTGCTGCTCGCGGCCCGGCACGGTGGTTGGTGGGACTCCAACAAGGTCGGGCTCGGTCCCCCGCCACTGCTCACCAAGGACGGCTGGCTGCTCTGCTATCACGCGGTGCGAGTCACCGCATCCGGATCGATCTACCGGCTCGGGTTGGCGTTGCTGGACCGCGACGACCCGACCAAGGTCCTGGCGCGCGGGAACGAGTGGGTTTTCGGTCCCCAGGAGCCCTACGAACGCTCGGGCGACGTGCCTGACGTCGTGTTCTCATGCGGTTGGATCCTGCGCGACGACGGCGACACCCTGCACGTCTACTACGGGGCCGCGGACAGCGTCGTCTGCGCAGCCGAGGCGAGTCTCGCGAGACTGTTGAGCCACCTCGAAGAGCACCCGTACCCGGTGGACGAGGAGCATCCGTACCCGGTGGACGCGGCCGGCACGTCTCCGCGCGGGACCTCAGGCCTGGCGTGAGGCCGCGCCGCGGCACCGCCGCGCCCGGACGTCGGCAATAACGGGTAATGTTGTCCTGGTAGTTCCCCTTGGGAGAGTCGCTTAGCTTGGGCAGGACGGTCGCTAAAGACCACCTCTGTCGCCCCGTGCAGGTTCGACGCCTCGACCGAGCAACCTCGAGGAGTCAGTTCCGTGCGCGTCCCCGGTCCAGCCATCCCGCCGTTCTGCGGCGGGCGCCCTCGTACCCTGTCGGTCGGGATACTCAGCACCTATCCCCCGACCGCGTGCGGGATAGCGACGTTCAGCGCCGCTCTCGCCGAGGGCCTGGTTGCAAACGGCGCCGAGGTGAGCGTCGTGCGGGTGGCGGACGGATCGCTCGCCTCCTCCAGGCGGGTCATCGGAGAGCTCGTCAATAACTCCCCCCAGTCCGTCGCAGCGAGCTCGGAACTGCTCAACCGGTGCGACGTGGCCATCGTGCAGCACGAGTACGGCCTCTACGGTGGCGCCGACGGCGACGAGGTGCTGGACGTCCTTGCCGGCCTCCAGGTCCCGTCGATCGTGATCGCCCACACGATTCTCAGTGACCCCACTCCGCACCAGCGGTCCACTCTCGTCGCGGTCGCGGCCATGGCGGAGCAGGTGATCGTCATGTCGGACGCGGCCCACAGGCGGCTATGCACCCGCTTCGACGTCGACCCGGCGATCGTCACGACCATCCCGCACGGGGCGGCGATCCCGGCGGGCCGTGCCCCGCACGAGCACGCCGGTCCGCCGACGATCTTGACCTGGGGCCTGATCGGACCGGGCAAGGGCATCGAGCGGGTGATCGACGCCATGGGGTCATTGCATGGCCTTCCGGCGCGACCTCGCTACCTCGTGGCGGGCCAGACGCATCCAAGGGTGCTCGCCGCCAACGGCGAGGCTTACCGTCACGCCCGTATCGAACAGGCCTTACGCAACGGGGTCGAGGCGTCGGTGGTCTTCGACGCCACCTATCGGGATGTGGCTTCCCTCACTGCATTGATCCAGTCGTGCGCCGTGGTCGTACTGCCCTACGACTCCACGGACCAGGTGACCTCCGGCGTTCTCGTCGACGCCATCGCAGCAGGCAGGCCCGTGGTTGCCACGGCCTTTCCCCACGCCGTCGAGTTGTTGGCAAGCGGGGCGGGCATCGTCGTCGACCATGACGACCCGGCGGCGCTCGTGTCAGCCCTGTGCCGGGTGCTCGTCGAGCCGGGGCTTGCCGAGGCCATGGCGGCAGAAGCGTCGCGACTGGCACCGAGCATGGGATGGTCGGTGGTCGCGGGCGCCTACTTGGCCCTGGCGAACCGGCTTCTCAGCAGAGACCCGGCGTTGGTGTGACCGTCACGGTGAAGCCCAGCTTCGACCACCTCTGTCGAATGACGGACGACCGGGGCACCTTCGAGCACGCCCGGTACGCCGAGCCCAGGCGAGAGCACGGCTACTGCACCGACGACATGGCCCGGGTCCTCATCGTCGCCACGCGGGAACCCGGCTCCGCGCCGAAAGTGCTCGACCTCGCCAGGACCAGCCTTCGCTTCCTGAGCGACGCCCAGGACGTCGACGGTGCGTACCGGAACCGGTTGAGCCGGCGGGGTCGCTGGGAGGACCGCCCGGCATTGGAAGACTGCTGGGGCAGAAGCATCTGGGGCCTCGGCACGGCGGCGTCACACAGCGACGACGTCCAGTTACGCGTGGCGGCCACGGTGCAGTTCGACCGCGCCGTCTCGCAGCGCTCCCCCCACCCGCGGGCGATGGCCTTCGCGGCGCTGGGAGCGGCCGAGTTGCTCATCGTGGAGCCTCGCCATCACCGGGCACTCGCACTGCTGAACGATGCTGCCAACAGCATGGCGCCACCTCGCGCCGATACTGCCTGGCCCTGGCCGGAGGCCCGGCTCCGCTATGCCAACGCCGTCCTGCCGGAGGCGATGATCGCCGCCGGTGCGGCACTGGACCGCCCGAAGCTGCTGCAACACGGCCTTGACCTGCTCGCGTGGCTGCTCAAGCACGAGACGGTCGACGGACATCTGTCAGTCACGCCCGTAGGTGGCTCAGGACCCGGTGACATCCGGCCCGCGTTCGACCAGCAGCCCATAGAGGTGGCCGCGCTCGCCGACGCCTGCGCCCGCGCCGCGGCCGTCGACGGCGATCGGCGTTGGGCCGAGGGTCTCGGTGCCGCAGAGGCCTGGTTCCTCGGAGACAACGACGGGCAGCAGGTCATGTGGGACCCGGACACGGGGGGTGGCTTCGACGGCCTCACTCCTGGCGGGGCCAACCTCAATCAGGGCGCCGAGTCGACGCTGGCCCTGCTCTCGACACTGCAGCATGCGCACCGGCTCGTGATGGCACCGCAGTGAACGCGACTGTCGCGGGCACCCTCCGGCGCAGCCCTCAGCGCCTCGCCGCTGACCCGTCCCGGGTCGTCACGATGCTGTTCGTGCCCGGCCAAGAGGGACTGAACCGAGAGGAGCCCCGCACCAAAGCTGTGGTGGCCCGCATCCTGGCTCTGGACGACGACGAGGTGGAGCGGTCACTCGATGACGTCTCCGCCAGGTTCGCATACCGTCACCGCGACCTGACCGACACGTTCCGGCGCCACGCCGACGAGCTCGCCGAGCGCCTAGATCCTCGCTGCGAGCTCTCCGAGAGGCGTCGGCTGTTGCTCGGTGCGACTTTCACCAACGAATACGCGATCGAAGGGGCGGCGCTCTGCAACCCCAGCATGGTGGCTCATCCGGATCAGGCCGGCGTACCCACGGGTAGCTTGCGGTTCGTGATGAGCGTCCGGGCGATCGGGGAGGGCCACCGGTCCTCGATCGAGTTCCGGACAGGAGTAGTCGACGGCCGGGGCAGAGTCCACATCGAGTTCGCGCCACCGTTCGCGACGAGAGGAGTGACCGAAGCCGTCCCGCTCGAGGCGGCCGTGTTCCGGAGCGAGCTTCGCCGACTTCGCCGCGACGGGGAGAGCGCCGACTACGTCCTCGATGCGCTCGGCGAACGGTTCAGCGTGGCTGAGCTCGAGCAGCGGCTGGGCCGGCTTCAGAGACAGTTGGCGACCCACAGACACGACGGGTCGATCATCTCGCTCATGCGCGGGATCGCCGAGCGGTCCTACGGCGTCCGCTTCCCAGCGGAAACGTCGCTCGCCGAGCGCGTCCTCATGCCGGCCATGGGTGCCGAACGCAACGGCATGGAGGACGCCCGCTTCGTACGGTTCGAGCACGAGGACCGCAGCGTCTCCTACTTCGCCACTTACACCGCCTATGACGGAGTCGACGTCGCCCAGCAGCTTCTAGAGACGACGGACTTTCGCGTCTTCACCTCCTCGCCCGTCGTCGGCCTCGAGGCCAGCAAGGGTCTCGCTCTGTTCCCTCGCCGGATCGGCGGCCGCTTCGCAGCCCTGTCCAGGTCCGACCACGAGACGAACACGGTTGTCTTCTCTGATGACCTGCGCCGGTGGGAAGCCGCTCAGCCGTACCAGGTGCCGACCCGCACCTGGGAGGTGCTCCAGCTCGGCAACTGCGGCTCGCCGATCGAGACTGACGCCGGCTGGCTTGCCCTCACCCACGGCGTCGGCCCGATGCGCACCTACAGGATCGGCGCCGTACTTCTCGACCTCGAAGACCCGACCAGGGTCATCGGCCAGCTGAGCGAGCCACTGCTCAGCCCGGCGCCCGACGAGCAGGACGGCTACGTGCCGAACGTCGTCTACTCCTGCGGCTCCCTCGCGCACGCCGGCACCCTCGTCCTGCCGTATGGCATTGGCGACTCCGCCATCGGCGTCGCCACGCTGTCGTTGCCCGTGCTGCTCGATACTCTCACCGCCGGCCAAGACCCTCACCGGGTGACTGACGGCCGCGTCCCAAGATCCACCGCCCCGTTCGGGTAGACAGGCCGGGCTCCTCGTAGCATCGGAGCCGTGGGAGACGCCGCCGCCCTGACCGTGCGATGGCTGAAAGTGCTCGATCAGACCAGGTGCATCGGATGTCATGCGTGCACCACGGCGTGCAAGAGCGAGAACGAGGTTCCTCTCGGCGTGACCCGGACCTATGTCAAGTCCGCAGACGTAGGCGTCTTTCCCCAGGTGCGCCGCGTCTTCCAGGTGACGCGATGCAACCAGTGCTCCGATGCGCCCTGCACCGCGGCTTGCCCGACCCGGGCGATGTTCCGGCGCCCGGACGGAATTGTCGACTTCAACAAGTCCGTTTGCATCGGCTGCAAGGCGTGCATCGCCGCCTGCCCGTACGACGCGGTCTTCATCAACCCGCACGACCATTCGGCGGAGAAGTGCAACCTGTGCGCCCACCGCCTCGAGATGGGCCTCGAGCCGGCCTGCGTCACGGTCTGCCCCACAGGGGCGATCCTTGTGGGCGACGGCAACGACCCGGATTCAGCGGTTGCACGCATCGTCGCCGGCGACCTGGTACGTGTGCGCCGGCCGGAAAAGCAGACCTGGCCGGGCGTCTACTACCTCGGCGTTCACGAGGCCACCTTGGACCCCTTGGCGGCGCGACGCCCGGACGGCGGGCTGTTCGCCTGGGCCGGCCAGGGCCCGCCCGGTCCTGGGCTGGTCACCTCCGGCCATCCGGGGCTGGCCTCCACGGCGGCCGCGCTGCTCAGCTACGACGTTCCCCACCGCGTGCCATGGGGCTGGCGGGTGAGCCTGTACACCTGGACCAAGGCCATCGCGGCCGGTGCTTTCGGCGTCTCGGTCCTGCTCGCCCTCGCCGGCCGTCTCTCCTGGGACAACGCCGCCCTCCGCTGGGCCGCACCGACGGTGGCGCTGGCGTTGCTCGCCATCACCGGCGCCCTCTTGATCGCCGACTTGAAGCACCCGCTCCGCTTCTACCTGATCTTCACCCGCCGCCAGTGGCGCAGCTGGCTGGTCCGCGGCGCCGTCATCCTGTGCGCTTACGGGGGGCTGCTCGTCCTCTATCTCGTGGTCGGGCTCGCCGGGCTGGCGACAAGGCAGGCGTTGGCCTTCCTGGGCCTGGCGCTTGCCGTGGCCGCCGCCCTCTACACGGCCTATCTCCTCGGCCAGGCACGGGGCCGCGACCTTTGGCAGAGCCCGCTGCTCGCGCCGCAGCTGGCGGTCCAGGCCGTACTGGCCGGTGCCGCCGCGATGCTGCCGCTACTTGCCTGGCTCTCCCCCGGCCGCGCCGTTGCCTCCGCCGAGGTGACGATGGCGATCGCCGCCGGTGCCGACGTGCTGCTGGCGGTGGCGGAGATCACGGTTCCGCATGCCAGCGCGCAGGCGCACTTGGCCGTCACCGAGATGAGCAGGGGTCGATACGCTCGGTTCTTCTGGCCTGGCCTTGTGCTCGTGGCCATCGCCATCGCAGCGCCATGGCTCGGTGCCGTGGCCACCCCGATCGTCCTGGCCGGGTTGCTCGCGCATGAGCACGCCTACATTCAGGCCGGCCAGTCCGTCCCTCTCGCTTAGGAGGTGGTACGCATGCCAGCTCGAAGGGAAGCCGCCAGGGGCGGCGCAGACAGCGCCGACGGGGACATCGATGCCGGTGCCGAGCTCCTGGCGGACGTCGAGCTGGACGCCATCGGAGCGCGGGTCTCCGCGGCGAGATCGGCTGCCACTGCCCGCGGCGAGACCTTCTACCAGGGGCCGAGCGGCACCTACCTGGCCGCCTTCCCGCCGAAGGAGCGCTGGGACGACTGGACCGAGCTCGACTCGGGCGCCTGGCCCGTCCGGCTCGAGCACCGCTACCTTCTCGTCCCGACGACCTGCTTCAACTGCGAATCAGCCTGCGGGCTGCTGGCCTACGTCGACCGGGACAGCCTGCAGGTGCGCAAGTTCGAGGGCAACCCCGAGCACCCGGGCTCGCGCGGCCGCAACTGCGCCAAGGGCCCGGCGACCATCAACCAGGTGACCGACCCGGACCGGATCCTCTACCCGCTGCGGCGAATCGGGCCGCGCGGCTCAGGCGAGTGGGAGCGGATCAGCTGGGACGAGGCCCTGGACACGCTCGGCGCACGCATCAGGGCCGCTCTCAGCGAGCAGAGGCAGAACGAGGTCATGGTGCACATCGGCAGACCGGGCGAGGACGGCTTCACCGAGCGCGTGCTGGCCAGCTGGGGAGTGGACGGTCACAATTCTCACACCAACATCTGCTCCAGTGCTGGCCGCACCGGCTACCAGTTCTGGATGGGTGCCGACCGGCCAAGTCCGGACTACGCCAACGCCAAGGTCATCTACCTGATCAGCGCCCACCTCGAGGCCGGTCATTACTTCAATCCGCACGCACAGCGGATCACCGAGGCACGCGCCGGCGGTGCGAAGGTCATCGTTCTCGACACCCGGCTCTCCAACACCGCCAGTCAGGCGGACTACTGGCTCTCGCCGGTACCGGGCAGCGAGGCGGCCATCAACCTCGCCATCGCCAGGCACCTGATCGCCACCGGCCGCTACGACCGTGAGTTCGTGCGGAGATGGTGGAACTGGGCCGAGTACCTGCAGGCGTGCCATCCAGAGATGCCGGTCAGCTTCGAGGTCTTCGAGGAGGTGCTGGCCGGTCTCTACTCCCACTTCACCTTCGAGTTCGCTGCCGCCGAGTCCGGTATCGACGCCGGGGTGCTCGCCGAGGTGGCCGAGACCGTCGCCGGGGCCGGGACCCGCTTCGCGGCGCACGTGTGGCGCTCGGCCGCCGCCGCCAACCTCGGCGGCTGGCAGGTGACCCGGACCCTGTTTCTGATCTCGGCTCTGCTCGGCGCGGTCGCGACCGAGGGTGGCACCTTCCCGAACGCCCAGAACAAGTTCGTGCCGAGGCCCATCCACACCCCACCGCCGCCTGCGACCTGGCAGGAGCTGGAATGGCCGCTCGAGTACCCGCTGGCGCAAAACGAGATGTCGTTCCTCCTGCCGCACTTGGTCGCCGAGGGCCGGGGCAAGCTCGACACCTATTTCATAAGGGTCTACAACCCGGTCTGGACCAACCCGGACGGGCTGTCCTGGATGGAGATGCTGACCGACGAGAGCAAGGTCGGCTGCTTTGTCGCCCTCACGCCCACCTGGAACGAGTCCGCCTACTTCGCCGACTACGTGCTGCCGATGGGGCATGCCTCGGAGCGCCACGACACCCATTCCTACGAGCAGTACGACGGCCAGTGGGTCGGCTTCCGGCAGCCTGTGCTGCGAGCCGCCCGGGAACGGCTCGGGGAAGCGATCACCGACACCCGCCAGGTCAATCCGGGCGAGGTCTGGGAGGAGAACGAGTTCTGGATCGAGCTGTCGTGGCGGATCGACCCGGACGGCTCGCTCGGCATCCGCCAGTACCACGAGTCACGGGCACACCCGGGCGAGAAACTGACCGTCGAGGAGTACTACGGCTGGATGTTCGAGAACTCGGTACCTGGCCTGCGGGAGCGGGCCGCCGCTGACGGCCTTACGCCGCTGCAGTGGATGCGCAGGTACGGCGCCTTCGAGATCACCTCGGGCCAGGGCGCCCTGTACGAGCAGCCTGTCCCCGCCAGCGAGGAAGCAGGTGTCGTGATCGACCCGTCGGGGCGGGCCTACAGCGCCGCACCGCGGGCGCCCGACCCGAACATCGTCCCGACGGGCGCGCCGGAACCCGACAGCGAAGGCCGCCGCCCGATCGGGGTCGAGGTCGAGGGCACGCTGCGCCGGGGGTTCCCGACGCCATCGGGCAGGCTCGAGTTCTACTCGTCGACGCTAGCCGCCTGGGGCTGGCCGGAGCACGCCCTGCCCGGCTACATAAAGAGCCACGTCCATCCGGACAACTTGGCTCCCGACCAGATGGTGCTGCTGTCCACGTTCCGGTTGCCGACTCAGATACACACGCGCTCGGCCAACGCGAAGTGGCTGGACGAGCTGGCCCATACCAACCCGGTCTGGATCCATCCTCTGGACGCGGCCCGCCTCGGAGTCGGGCGCACCGGCGATCTGATCCGGGTGGAGACCGACATCGGGCACTTCGTCGCCAAGGCCTGGATCACCGAGGGGATCCGACCGGGCGTGGTCGCCTGCAGTCACCACATGGGCCGGTGGCGTCTGTCCGGCCAGCCGCGGGGAGCCGGCGCCATGACGGCCACCGTCGGCCTGCGCCACGGCACGGACGGCTGGGCCATGCAACAGCTGACGCCGGTGACGAGCTACGAGTCGGCTGACCCCGACACCCGGCGGATCTGGTGGAGCGACACCGGCGTGCACCAGAACCTCACCTTCCCCGTCCACCCCGACCCGATCTCCGGCATGCACTGCTGGCACCAGGCGGTCCGGCTACGGCCCGCGGACCCGGACGACCGCCACGGCGACATCGCCGTCGACACCGCCAAGGCCCGCGACGTCTACGAGGAGTGGCTCCGGCTGACCCGGCCCGCCAGCCTCCGGTCACCCGGCGCGCTGCGCCGGCCGCCCTGGCTGATGCGGCCGCTGAGGCCAACTGCCGGCAGCTACCGGGTGCCGGAACGATGACCACGCCGGCACTGGCAGGCACACTGCCGCAACCCCGGGTACCGGGGGCCGCTCCTGGCGACGACCGGGCCCGCTCTTCGGTCCAGTGCCCGGCGCCCGCAAGCCCGGCGACAGCGGGCACCGGCGCCGATCTTCTGCGTGCGCTCGGGTCCGTGCCGCTCAGCCCGCCGCCTCACTGCCAGCCCGTGCTGGAGTGCCTCGGGCTGCCGGCGACGACCGGGGCTGAGCACACCGCGGTTTTCGTGCTCAACACGCAACCACATGCGGCCATCTACCTGGGCGAGGAGGGCAAGCTTGGCGGGGAGGGACTCGACCGGGTGGCTGGTTACTGGCGGGCGATCGGACTTGTGCCGCCGCCGGACGCCGACCACTTGGGGGTTCTCCTCATGCTTTACGCCGAGCTCGCTGATGCCGAGACGACGGCCCGCAAAGAGGCGACCCGGCACCGCCTGCAACACGTCCGCGAGACACTCCTGACCGAGCACGTGTGGTCGTGGGCGCCGGGCTATCTCACTCTCGTCAGCGGGTTGGGCGTACCGGCGCTCTCGGACTGGGCTCGGATGACGCTCAGCGCCCTGCACCGGGAGGCACGCTCTCTGAGCTCACCGGCGCTCGCGCTGGCGCTGCGCACGGCCCCCAAGCCGGTCCGCCTCCCGACCGGGCGCGACCAGCTCCTCGACGCGCTGGTGAGTCCCGCGCGCTCCGGCATCCTGCTGACCCGCGATGATCTCTACCAGGCCGCCGCCGTCACGGCACTGGGATACCGGGCCGGCGAGCGACGGTACTCGCTGGCGGCCATGCTCGACCAGGATCCGCCGCTCACTCTGGGCTGGCTCGCCGGCCATGCCCGCCGCTGGGCTGGGCTGCACGCCAGCCAGCCACCGGTCCCCGGTGACGATCCCCGGCAGTGGTGGGCGCGGCGCGCCGCCGGGACGGCCGGAACGCTGCAGCGGCTGCAGGCTCGCGCCGTCGCGGCTGGCTGAGTGCCGGTAGTCCGCGGCACGCGCCGCGCCCACGGCACCCGCGACAAGATGGGGAAGTGAGCGCAGACGGCCCAGGCGAAGGCGACGCCACCGCTGCGGTTCGGGCCAGCGCGATCAGGCTGTTGGCGATCGCCCAGAGCGGCCTGCACTACGGTCGTGACGACTTCGACCAGCAGCGCTACCGCCAGGTGCGCGCCGCCGCCCTCGCCCTGCTGGAGTTGGTCAGCCGTGGCGACATAGGCGAGCTGCAGCGCCTTGTCGCCGTGGACACGGGCTACGCGACGCCGAAGGTCGACGTGCGCGGGGCAGTGTTCGACGAGGACGAGCGGGTGCTGCTGGTGCGCGACCGCTCCGACGGGTTGTGGACGCTGCCGGGGGGCTGGTGCGACGTGCTCGAATCGCCGCGGGAGGCAGTGGCTCGAGAGGTGCGCGAGGAGTCCGGGGTTACCGTCGACGTGCTCGAACTGGCCGCGGTGCTGGATCGAGAGCGGCAGGGCCACGAGCCTCCGCTGCCGTTCCACGTCTACAAGCTGTTCTTCCTCTGCAGACCGGTGCACCTCGGCGCGCCCGAGGAGCTGGAGACCCTCGCCCTGGGCTGGTTCGCTCTGGACGCCCTGCCGCCGCTCTCCATCGACCGGGTGACGAAGCCCCAGATAGCCCTGATGTACGAGCACCACCTGCACTCGGGGCGCCCGGCGACCTTTGACTGATCCGCGCCAGGCGGGCCCGTCCTAAGGCGCCGGCCGGTCGATCTCCTCCGGTGGGCGGGCCAGCACGAGCGCCAGGCCGCCCGCGGCGATGAGGGTGAAGGTGGGAACTGCGAGCGGCGCCAGCCTCGGCCCGAACCAGAGCTCGAACATCGGGACGTCGTCTCCGGCCCGGTGCTGGAAGATCCCCAACGGGCATCCCTTGGCGACAAGCAACGCGACTCCCTCTCCGAGGAGAACGGCAACGGCGAGGCGGAGCCAGGGGTCACGACGCCGAACTACGGCGCAGAACCAGAGGTAGCCGAGGCAGGCCAGCTCTCCCAATCCGATCGCGTTGTGCGCCGCCCGGAGCGCTCGGGCTCGGCGGCTCAGCGTCGACCCGCGACCTCGTCCCATGGCTCGAGATCGTCACACAGGGCCCGAAAGGCCGCAAGAAACCGCCAGACGTCGAAACGTGGTGTAAGGACAAGTGGCACCTAGATAACGGATTCCCTGCCGCCACTCCGTCGAATAAGTTCTTGACAAGACTTTATATTGAGAATCTACTTACTTAGTAAAACTCTGGCGGAAAGGAACGGGATGGGAGAAGGAAGTATCGCGGGGGCGGACCTCAGGCGAACAGCGGTATTAGCACTGCTCGGACGCCGGGGCCCAACTTCGCGTGCCGACATCGCTCGCGAGCTTGAGATGAGTCCAGCGAGCGTTGGTCAGGTGACCAAGCGGCTCATCGAGCAAGGCGTACTGGAAACTCTCGACTACGCGCCCTCAAGGGGTGGACGTCCAGGTCAAAGGTTAGGTCTTGTTGGAACGGCCGGCCGTGCCGTAGGGGTAAAGGTTGCAGCTGACCACCTTGCGATCGTGGACATGCGCCTGGACGGCCAGGCGATCTCGTCTCGTACTGATCCATTTGACACGATGGGCCCGGATGCCGTCTCCAGACTGGCCCTGCGACTTCAGCCTCTCGTCGAGGAAGGTGAAGCGCCGCTCCTCGGGATCGGTATCGGCGTTCCCGGGATCGTCAACCGACCCGACGTCGGCCAGGTGGATGCCCCAGTCTTGAACTGGTCAGGCGTCAATATCGGGCGCCACCTGCGCGGAGCGCTCGGCGTGCCGATCATCGTCGAGAACGACGTCAAGGCGTTGGCCGTTGCCGAACGCCTCTACGGACACGGTCGGATGCGAGGCGACTTTGTCGTCATCACCATCGGGCGGGGTATCGGTTTTGCCAGTGCGGCCGATGGAGTCGTGCGACGTGGCGCTCGAGGAGGTGCCGGCGAGATCGCCCATGTCGCCGTGGAGCCAGATGGTCCTCTCTGCGCTTGCGGGACCAGGGGCTGTTTGGAGGCGCTGGTCGGAGCCGAGGGTCTGCTCCAGGTTGCCCGCTCGGCGGGATTGCTGGGTCCGTCGCAAGGTCCGGAGCGGTTGACGGACCTGGCAGACCGCGGTGAGCCGCGGGCGCGAGCCATCTACGCCCAAGCTGGCGAACGCCTGGCCCGCAGCATGGCAGCCCCGATCGCTGTTCTCGACCCGGAGGTCATCCTGGTGGCGGGGGAGGGGACCGCGGCTTGGCGACACTGGGAAGAGGCATTCCGGTCGACATTGCTGGCGATGCTCCCCTCGGCCATGGGCGACCTGGCAATCGAGGTGAGTTCCTGGGACGACACCAGCTGGGCACGGGGGGCGGCGGCCATCGTGCTGGCCACACCGTTCGAACAGAAGGCCCTTGCCGGGCGGCAGCGCGCGCTCGTTCTGGCGAGGCTGCACGGACACAGCATTAGCGACGAGGAGGCGAGCTAGCGGTCATGGCCACCACCTCCGTGGTCGGCTCCAAGAGCTGGCGCAAGACCGGGATTGTCGCTCTGTTCCTGGCTCCCAGCGCGATCCCACTGGTCCTCTTCACCTTCACGCCGATGGCCACCTCGTTGTGGGTGAGTCTGCACAGCTGGGACCTGCTCACGCCGATGCGGTGGGTGGGGCTTTCCAATTTCCGCTTCCTACTCAGCGACCCATTCACCCGCCAGGCTCTCTACCACACGCTCTTCTACATCCTGGGTTATCTGCCGCTGGTCTACGCCGGTGGTCTCGGTTTGGCCGTCGCACTCAACAAGGTCCTCCGTGGAAAGAACCTTCTGCGTTCGTTGTACTTCCTACCGGTCATCACGAGCTGGGTGGTGGTGGCTCTGACCTGGGAGTGGTTGTTGAACCCAGCCAACGGACTGGTGAACCACCTGCTTTCCCTGGTCGGCATAAAGGGACCTGGATGGTGGGCTTCGCCTACTTGGTCGATTCCCTCGGTGGTCCTGGCCTCTTCCTGGAAGGACCTCGGTTTCGTCATGGTCATCCTCCTGGCGGGGCTCCAGGGCATCCCGAAGGAGGTGGTCGAAGCTTCCCTGATCGACGGGGCGAGCAACTGGAAACGCTTCTGGCACGTGACTTTTCCTCTCCTCACACCGGCGACGTTCTTTGTCGTTGTTATCTCCTTGATCAACGGCTTCCAAGTGTTCGACCAGGTCTACGTGATGACCGGGGGCGGACCAGCGGGAGCCTCGGAGACCCTAGTTGAGGAGATCTACGATCTCACCTTCCGCTACAACCAAGCCGGCACTGCCTCAGCACTTTCCTGGTTGCTGTTCCTGTTTGTCATGGGTGTGACGCTGGTTCAGTCACGGCTCCAGCGGCGATGGGTCTTCTATGGCTAGCGCCGTGATCGAGCTACGCCAGCCTTCGAGGACCATAAAGATCCTCAAAGCTCTGCGCCCCCGGTCGCTGCGCCAGACGCTCCTCGTCGGTTCGCTTGCTCTCGGTGGCTTCCTGTGGCTCTTTCCATTCATCTGGACCCTAGTCACTTCCTTAGAGCCAAACTCGGCCGAATTGGTCACACCACGGCTCATCCCGAACCAGATCACCATCACCGGGTACCAACAGCTCTTTTCGACCATCCCCTTTGCCCGCGCAGCGATCAACAGCATCGGGCTCGGAGTGGTCTCGACTTTCCTGCAGCTCCTCACGAGCTCAATGGCAGCTTACGCCTTTGCTTGTATTGCCTTTCGAGGCAAGCAGTTCATCTTCCTTTGCTACCTGGCGACGCTCATGATCCCTTTGCAGGTCCTTATTGTTCCGCTCTTTATCGAGATGCGGGACTTCCATCTCATAGACACCTATCCCGCGCTGCTGGCACCCACGATCGCCTCGGCGTTCGGCATGTTCCTGATACGCCAGGCGATGATGACCGTGCCACAAGAGCTCAGTGAAGCGGCCATGATCGATGGCGCCGGTCACCTGCGGATCTTTGCCAAGGTCGTGCTTCCCCAGGTCAGACCGGCTCTAGCCACTTTCGCTATTTTCGCCTTCATGGCCAGCTGGAACAGCTTTTTATGGCCGCTCGTCATTGTGCAGTCAAGCGCCCACTTCACCTTGCCACTCGCTCTCGCCGAGCTGCACGGGCAGTTCACTACCGAGTGGAACGTCGTGATGGCTGGGTCGGTCCTGAGCATCCTCCCCATCCTGCTTGTCTACGTCTCCGTCCAGAAGTACGTCGTTCAGAGCATTGCAACAACCGGTCTCAAATAAACATGGAAATGAAAGGAGAGGTATGTCCATTTTCAAATCATGGAAGAGAGGGGTGATTGCTGCCCTGCCGTTAGTGGTGATTCTCGGTGGGGGCGCTGGGCTTACGGCAGCCACAGCCTCGGCGTCGCCGACTGTAACCACCATTAACTACTTTACCTACACGGCAGCGCCCGATCATCTAAAGGATCTGGCCGCAATTGTTAATGCTTTTGAGGCACAGAACCCCACGATCAGGGTCAATGTCGAGACCGACGACTATGCCGACTACTTCACCAAGCTCTCAACCGAGCTTGCCGCTGGTGACGCCCCCGACACTTTCGAACTCGACTACCAGGACTTTGTCAACTACGCCGCTTCCGGGTCACTACTCAATCTCGGCTCTTTGGCTAAGGCTGACAAGTCCTGGAATCCTGCATTCTACGCTGGATCGGCGCTCAACGCGTTCTCCTACAATGGCATCCAGTATGGACTGCCTGAAGACTTCTCCGACGTGCTGCTGTTCTTTAACGAGAACCTCTTCAAGGCGGCCCACCTAGCCTACCCCACAACTTCGTGGACGTGGAAGCAGGAGATGGCCGCAGGCAAACAGCTGACGAATTCTTCCACTGGTGTGTGGGGCCTGTTCCAACCAGTGACCTTCAATGAGTTCTACAAGGCGCTCAACCAGGCCGGTGGCCAGTTCTTCAATGCCAGCAAGACCAAGGCGAAATTTAACAGCCCGGCAGGCGTGGCCGCCGCAGAGCACCTGATCTCCAAGTTGGGCACCACAATGCCGACATTGGCCCAGATCGGGAATACCCCGAACTTTGACACCAACTTGTTCGAATCGGGGAAGCTTGCCATGTGGATCAACGGCAACTGGCAGTTTGCCGGGTTGACCAAGGTCCCCTTCAAGTGGAACGTCGTCGTCGAGCCCGGCGACACCACAAAGGCCAGTGCGGTCTTCTTTGATGGCGTCGTGGTCAACGCGAAGACGCCGAATACCGCTGCTGCCTGGAAGTGGGTCGACTACTTCACCAGCTCGAAGGTATCCGTCCTAAGGCGCGTGACCTCGAACTGGGAGCTGGCGCCGGTAGCGAACACATCCCTGGAGAGCTCGTACCTAACCGCCACCCCTCCGCAGAACCGTGCTGCAGTGTTCGAAGCACTCAAGGCGCCCTCGCTCGCCCCGGTGATCACGCAGGAGAACCAGATGGAGACTTTCGTGAACGACGCCCTCACGAATGCCGCTGACGGCAGCGGGACGGTGGCGGCCGACTTGAATCACGCGGCCACCCAAGTCGACGGCCTTCTCAAGTAGTGGTGTTGCGGGTCAGGTAACTATCAGCGAAGCGGGGGGCGGCCAGCGAAGCTGGCGGCCCCCCGCTTCTCGAACCCATGCAGGAGCGCACGACAGTGGATATGTCAATGGCCGAGGGTGTCGCCTCCGTAGAGCCACGACTCGTCGATCTCGTCACTCAGAGCTGCCAAATAGTCACCATCCATCAGCATGAAAGTGGCGCATTCCCAGCATCGCCGTACTTTCCGGCCTACAACTTCTGTTGGTTTCGAGACGGCTCTTTTGTCGCCGAAGGGCTGAGCCGACATGGCGAGGTGGGGCCAGCGGAGGCGTTCCACCGCTGGTGCAGCGAAGTGCTACGGAGCCGCTCTGTTCGCGTGGACAGAATTGTTGAGCAGATCCGCCAAGGGCTCCCGGTCGAGCGTGACACGCTTCTTCCGACTAGGTACACCTTGGAGGGCGAGGAGGCAGGCGATGACTGGTGGAACTTCCAGGTGGATGGCTACGGAAGCTGGCTATGGTCGCTCTGTGCCCACCTAAGACGTCACCACGGTGACCCACGGCCTTACCGCGAGGCAGTCGATGTTGCGGTCAGCTATCTCATGGCTTCGTGGGAGTTGCCCTGTTACGACTGGTGGGAGGAACATCCCGAGGACCACCACGTATCGACCCTGGGAGCCATCGCCGCTGGCATAGCCGCAGTGCTGGAATTGGGACTGCTTGACGATGGGTTGGCAGCAGAGGCAGCGGTACACCTAGACCGAATTCGTTCCAGGGTAAAGGAGGATGGGACGGTCCAGGGTCACCTGGTCAAGTGGCTAGGTGGTGAGGCGGTCGATGGCAGTCTGCTCGCCTGTTTGGCACCGTTCACCGTTGTTGACGAGGCTACCGCTACAGCGACTCTGGAAAGAATTGAGCAGGATCTTGTGCTGGAGAATGGGGTGTTTCGTTACGTGGGTGACACCTTCTACGGTGGTGGGCGCTGGCCGTTGCTTACTGGTTTTCTCGGGCTTGCTCGCCTACGTCTCGGCAGGCGCGAATCAGCACTGGCCGCGCTCGAATGGATCGCGAGTGCGGCGACGGCTTCGAGCGAGTTTCCCGAGCAGGTAAGCGCACCATTGCAACACCCAGAGCGTTTCGACGAGTGGCTCCAACGCTGGGGCCCGATTGCCACGCCGCTTCTCTGGTCTCACGGTATGTACCTGATCCTCGCAGACGAGCTGGGCTTGCACGCTTGATCCACCACCGCCCCTTCGGCTCCGAGCATCCCTACTTGCTCACCGACGACCAGCGGGTCCCCGCCCGACCGATTGCCGGGGAGCCGATCGAGCTGCGCGTCCTTGCCCCCGACCAAGTGGAGGCGATCTCTTGCGAGTGGGTGGATGCTGGTTCGAAGGTCGTTTTCGAGCTCGACCGCCGAGCGACGCAGGTCGCCCAATCCTTGGTGTCAGAGGAACGGGTGGCAAGTACCCATCTCAGCGCAGTCGCTAGCAAGGTCACCGGACGCGGAGTACCGTGGTCCACGTCAGTACCGCCGATGCAGGTCTACGGGACAGCCCGTTACCGCTTCACCGGCATCACCTCCGAAGGTCGACCGACCCGAACGCGCTGGTTCACCGTCAAGGCGGCGTCTTGGCAGGAGCTTGGAGGGCGGCTCGAGGTTATCGGGCCGAACCGAGTGGTACCGGGTTCCACCCGATGGCTGGTGGACGTCGACGGCGCCTTGAGGGTGCGATTTGCCCTGCCGCTAGAGCAAGACGAGCACGTCCTCGGCTTCGGCGAACGCTACGACCGCCAGGATCAGCGCGGTCACATCCTCGACTCGGTGGTGTTTGAGCAGTACAAGGGACAGGCAGCAACCGGTCGGACCTACCTGCCGATGCCCTTCGCTCACGTGATCGGAGGTGCCGGCTGGGGCTTTCATCTCCGAACCTCCCGCCGTGCCTGGTACGACGTCGGGGTGAGGTCGCAAGACGAGCTTTGGATCGAGGTTGATCTGGGCGGTGAACCCAACGAAGAGTTGCAATTCGAGGTTTTCGAGGGGGATCCGCAGAGGGTGTTATCGGGGTTCCTCCAGGGCGTTGGGCGTCCACGTCTGCTGCCAGACTGGGTCCATCGACTCTGGGCCAGCAGTAATGAATGGAACACCCAAAGAAAGGTGCTCGATGAGGTTGCGCGCCACGAAGAGGAGGACATCCCTGTAGGTGTCGTCGTAATCGAGGCGTGGAGCGACGAGAGCACATTCGTCGCCTTCCGAGACGCTCATTACGAGGTCCACGCTGACGGTAGCCCTCATCACTTGGGTGACTTCGACTTCCCACCCGAAGGCACCTGGCCCGACCCGAAAGGGCTCGTCGAGGAACTGCACCGACGCGACATACGCCTCATCCTCTGGCAAATTCCTCTCCAGCAGATGCGACCTCGCCCCACAGGTCAGGCGCGCGCCGACGTCGACATCATGGTGACCAAGGGTTACTGCGTCCGCGAAGCAGATGGACGGCCCTACCGGAACCGCGGCTGGTGGTTTCCTCTTGCCCTGCTGCCAGATCTGACCTCGTACGAGGCGCGCGCCTGGTGGCTGGCCAAGCGTCGGTATCTGGTGGAGGAGCTGGGTATCGACGGCTTCAAGACTGACGGAGGCGAGCACGTCTGGGGACACGATCTGATCTACGCCGATGGCAGGCGTGGCGACGAGGGCAACAACCTCTACCCGGTTCATTACGCCTCGGCCTACGGCGACCTCCTGGCATCGTGCGGTCGTCCTCCGGTGACCTTCAGCCGATCGGGCTACGCCGGGTCCCAGCCCCACGGTTGTTTCTGGGCGGGTGATGAAGACTCTTCCTGGGAAGCTTATCGAGCCTCGATCATTGCCGGCCTGACCGCCGGAGCATGCGGCATCACCTACTGGGGGTGGGACCTCGCGGGGTTCTCGGGCGAGATTCCCGACGCGGATCTTTACCTCCGAGCTACGGCGACCGCGTGTTTCAGTCCGATCATGCAATACCACTCGGAATACAATTTTCATCGGCACCCATCGCGGGACCGGACTCCTTGGAATATCGCCGAGCGTCACGGCGATCCAACTGTGCTCGTGGCCTTCCGTTTCTATGCTCATCTCCGAGAACGACTGGTTCCCTACCTTGCTGAGCAAACAAGAGCTGCCATTGCGCGTGACCTCCCCCTCATGCGGTCACTGGCCCTAATGTTCCCGAACGACCAGAACGTCTGGGCCTATCCGCATCAGTACATGTTGGGAGATGCACTGCTTGTGGCACCTGTCACTGAACCCGATGGATGCAGTTGGACCGGCTACCTGCCGGTGGGTCGTTGGGTCGATGTTTGGACCGGACAGCAACATGTGGGTCCACAAGAGCTCCGACGAGCGGTGCCCCTCCACCGGATTCCGGTGTGGTGCACCGAGGAGGCATGGGGATCACTGAGCCATGTATTCGCGCGGGAGTCTCTCCTCTCAGAGGAGCAAGCGCGGCCTGACGGTGACTCGCCCGCCACGGCCGACGGGATACTTGCGGAATGAAGTGGATGGCCCCCGACTGCTTGAGTGCGGTCAAGATCGCGTCGTCTGCTGGGTCAGAGTGAGCTCCTCGAGAAGCAGGAGAAACGATTCGTAGCGCGCCCCCGTTGCCTCTCGCAGACCGATCTCGCAGGTTCGATTGCTCGAGAGATAGGCGTCTGCCGCTCCCGGCACGAGCTCGGCCGAGAGCTGAGCAGTTGCAGAGGCGGCCAGTTCCGGGTGGAGGAAGCCGCGATCGCCGGCAAACCCGCAGCATGTCGCCCCCGCTGGAACGAGAACCTCGTCACCGAGCCTGCGGGCGATCTCCATCAGGTCGTCGACTTCCTCGAGTTGGTGGACGGAGCAGGTCGGATGGACGACGACTCGCTTGACACGACGGGTGATCTGAAGACGCGGGAGCAACTCGTGAGTCGCCCACGTGATCGAGTCGAGTATCTCGATCTTCTCGTGACGGCGGCGATTCGAATCACTCAGATAGGGCAGGATCTCCCGGGAAAGACCCAGAGCGCAAGAGCTGGCGTCGGTGACGATGCGCAGTCGACCGCCGTCGCTCCATCGCCAGAATGCCTCCAGAATGCCGTTCGCTGCGAACTCATTCGCCCGCTCAAACCCTTTTGAGTGCCAGACCGTTGCGCAACATAGACCCGCTACGTCGTCTGGTATCCACAGTGGCAGCCCGGCGCGCCGAGAAACCTCGACTAGGGCTCTGATCACCGTGCGTTCTCGCTCGTGTCCCGTCGCGCTCCCGAAGATCCGGTTGACGCAGGCGGGAAAGTAGACCGCTGCGGCCGCGGACCGATGGGTCGTGGGCAGTCGGGCCGTCTGCGGATAGGGCGTCGCTTCGATCCAGCTCGGGAGGAGCTCGGGGCTGACCAAGCGCCGCAGGGCCACGAAAATCGCCTCGAATCGTCGCCGCCCGGCCGTGCGCTCGGCGAGGTAGCCCACGCGCAGCGCTGTACGAGCGAGCCTCTCGACGAACCCCCAGTGTCGTGCGAGCGTCAGCGCGACGAGCTCGGAACGGCGCGTGTGCTCGAGGTGGCGGAAATCCTTCATGAGGCTTCCGGTGTCGATTCCGATCGGACAGGAGAGGGCGCACGAACCGTCACCGGCACAGGTTTGGATGGCGTCGTACTCATAGGCCGCGAGCAGCTCAGCGAGAACCAGCGCGCGAGCCGGCTGACGCTGCATCTCCCGGCGGAGCGCGATCCGCTGGCGGGGCGTCGTCGTCAGGGATCGGCTCGGGCACGACGGTTCGCAGTACCCGCACTCGATGCAACCGTCGACTTCCGGCTCGACTTGCGGTGACGAGTGGAGGTGGTCCATGTGAGCCCGCGGGTCGCCGTTCAGCATCACGCCGGGACCCAGCACCATGTCGGGGTCGAGGAGTCGTTTGGTCGCCCACATCAACTCGGTCGCCTTCGGGCCCCACTCTCGTGCGAGAAACGGGGACATGTTCCGGCCGGTTCCGTGCTCAGCCTTGAGCGAGCCGTCGAATCGCAGCGTCACGAGATCGACCAGCTCCTCCATGAACTCGCCATAGCGCGCCCGTTCGCGCTCGTCGTTGAACGAAGGAGTCAGGAGGAAGTGGAGGTTCCCCGCGGCGGCGTGGCCGAAAACACCGGCACCTCCAAAACCGTGCCGGTCGAGCGAGGCCTCGATCTCGTGCACCGCCTCCGCGAGGCGATCGGGTGGAACGCAGACGTCCTCGAGAATGAGCGAAGTCCCCTGCGGGCGGCGACTGCCGGTCGTGACGAGGATGCCGGAGCGCACCCTCCAGAGCTCGTCGGCGATCTTCGAATCTCTCGTAAAGCTCGCCGGGGCGAGGAGGTCGAGTCCGGAAAGGATCACTTCGCCCGCTTGTTGGCGCGCGCCGAGTTCGTCGAAGTCGCTCGCTCTGAACTCCACGAGCAGACCGTGGGCGTCCTTGTCAACGTCCTTGAACACTCGCTCGTGCCCGCCTCGGCGGACCCGAGCGATCGTCGTCGCATCCATGAGCTCGAGCGCGCTGGCCCCGGCCTTATTGAACGCCGGCACGCAGCCGGCGGCGTCCTCGAGACGCGAGAAGAACAACAGCGCGCTCGCGCGAAGTGGACGAACCGGAACAGCGTCAAAGGTCGCCTCGGCGAGGAAGGCGAGTGTTCCCTCGGAGCCGACGACGAGGCGCTCGAGGATAGCGACGGGCGTGTCGCCGTCCAAGAAGGCGTCGAGCCGGTAGCCGTTCGTGTTCTTCAGGCGGTGCTTTGCGCGAATCCGCCCGACGAGCGACGTGTCAGCCTCGATGCGCGCCTTGAGCTCCATCAGGCCGGCCGCGATCTGTGGCTCCGCCAGGCCGAAGATCTCGTCGGCCTCGCGTGCCGTGGTGTCGACGACCGTTCCCGAAGCGAGCACGAGCACCGCGCCACGCAGGGTGTGGTAGCTGTCCCACCTCACGCCGCAGGTCATGCCGCTCGCATTGTTCGCGACAACCCCGCCGATGGTGGCCGCGACGCTGCTGGCCGGATCCGGCCCAAGGCAGGTCGCAAAAGGCGCTAAGAGCGCGTTCGCCCGTGCGAGGGTCGTCCCGGGCCCGAGGCGCACCTTGCGACCCTCCTCGAGGACCTGACCGCCCTGGAAGTGGCGGCGAACGTCGAGGAGGATCCCGTCTCCTTGCGCCTGACCGCTCAGGCTTGTGCCACCCGACCGGAACGTGACGCCGAGCTGCTCCCGCTTTGCATAGGAAAGGACCGATGCGAGTTGTGCGGCGTTCTCCGGGGAAGCGACGACCCGTGGGATCAGCCGGTAGGGACTGGCGTCGGTCGCGTAGCGAACGAGATCACTTACCTTTCCGAACACGTTGTGGTCGCCGACGAGCCGACCGAGATCGCTGCGAAGACCGCGGTCCGCTCCCGTTGCGAGCGCCTCGGGTACCCGGTCGGGCAAAGGCTCGGGCCGCCGAGGGGCGAGAGCCGCCGGGTCACGGTCAAACAGCGCCATCGCTCAGAAGCGCTCTCGTCACGCGGTGAGGGTGATCTTGTGCAACCCGACCGGTTTGTCGGGGTCGATGCCCGCGCGCTCAGCACAGGCGAACGCGAGCTGCTGCGCGCGCAGCGCGAGTGCGAAAACGCTGAGCGCTTCGACAGGTTCGCGAGGAACGAGAAGCTCTTGTGCTCCGTCGGTACCTTCTCGATCGTCGGTGACAAGAACCAGGTGCGCTCCGCGGCTCTTGGCCGCGTTCGCCGTGGAGCGAACGTCGGCGGTCGTCGGGCCGGCGTTGAGGTAGGCCACGACGCAGGTTCGTGAGTTCGCGGCGGCAATCGGACCGTGCAGGTAGTCCGACGCCGAAATCCCCTCGGCGACGCGCCCGGTCATCTCCCGGTACTTGAGCGCGCCCTCGAGCGCGACGGCAAAACCGAACCCTCGACCCAGGTGGGAGATCATCTCCTCCCCGAGGAGACCTTCGGCAATCGCCCCGAGGGGCTCGCGGTCTGCAAGAACGGCACTGAGCGACTCGACCACGTGGCGTTCGTCGCCTTCAGACCAGGCGTCAGGTGAGACCGCACGAGCGATGGCTGCGATCGCGGCGAGCGAGGCGGTGAAGGTCTTCGTCGCCGGTATGGCTCGCTCGGGTCCGCAGTCGAGTGCGATCGTGAACTCGCAGCGATCAACGAGCGGCGACTCGGCGTCGTTCGTGATGGCGATCGCCCGGGCACCTTGCGCACAAAGGGCATCGACGGTAGTGACGATCTCGGGTGTTGCACCCGACTGGCTGATCGCCACAACGGTCCAGCCGTCCACTCGCGTCTGGCTGTGGTAGCGCGTGTACAGGCTCGGTGCCGCGAGCGCGACGGGAGCCCGAGTCGCCAGCTCGAGGAGATAGCGCGCATAGACGGCGGCGTTGTCCGACGACCCCCGGGCCACGAGCATCACGCCGCGCGCCGGAAGGAGTCCTTTGCTCCCGATCCCGTCCACGATTTCCTCGTGGCGCGCGAACAGCCTGGCGACGACGTCAGGCTGTTCGGCCATGTCCGCGTGCACGTCCTGTCCGAGCACTGCACGTCTCATGGTGTGAGCCGCTCCCCGGACCAGGCAAGAAGGCAGCGGAGCTCATAGGGATCTGTGACGTCCCGGCAGGGGTTGCCGGCTCCGCTCGCGATAGACGTCTCAGCCGAGCGAGCAACGCTCATTGCAGCGCCTTTTCCTCCGCGGCGTGCAAACGGCGACGATGAGCGAGAAAGACCTCGTCGTTTGTCAGGAGGGAAGCGCCGGCCACCGTCGGCGAGACGAAGGTTGGCAGGGTCTCGCCCCGGCTGGCGAGAACTCGGGCGGTGCGGGTGACGATCTCATGGCTCACGACGCACGCCACCACTGTCGACGACCCGCCGACAGGTCGAGGCCAACCCGGGACCGTGACGACGGCATCCTCCACCGGCACGCCAGTGTCGATGCTCAGGTCGCAGACCTCAGAGAGGTGCTTACCGCTGGAGTGCTCTTGAGGAAGTTCCCTATTGACGACCGCGGTGACCGCGACGGTGAAGATCCCGCGTTGACGTGCATAGAGCGCCGCCTCGATTCCTGCGGAATTCCTGCCGCCATGGGAGTAGACGATGAGCACGTCGCCGGCATTCATCGGCTCATGATCGAGGAACTTCGGGATGTAGTGCTCGGCGCGTTCGAGCCACTGCAGTTCGCGGACCCCGCCGGGGCCGAGCACGTTGTGCCACATGAGGCGCGGATCGGTGAGGGGATGAAAGCCGACGAAGCTGCCATAGCGGGGAAACGCATCGAGCACGGGCATGACTGAATGCCCGCTTCCGAACAGGTGGACGAGCCCGCCCGAGGACAACGTATCGCCACAGTGGCGCGCCACCTCGTCGAGGACTTCGTCTTGGGTGGTAACGAGCTGTTCGAGCAGCTCGACGACCCGATCGGTGTACCTCTCGGTTGCCATGATCTCTCCTTTTGGTATGCGGTGAGCTTGTTCAGCGCCATGGGCCAAGACGCCTTGATCGCCTAACAGGCAGTCAGGGTCATCACAGCCAGATGTCCTTGTCGAGCTTTGTCGCCAGGAGTGCACCGACCACTCCGGCGTGCGGCCCGAGCGCAGCGGCACGTACCGGAACGTGGCGCCCGTTCGGCGAGGCGCAATCACGCATGGCGCGATCGATCGACGGGCTGAGCACGTCCATCGCCTCGCACAGGCCGCCGGCGATGACGATCACCTCGGGATCGAGCACGCTCGCCAGTGCGGCCAGCCCGCGTCCGAAGTCCCGTCCGAACCGGTCGGCCACGGCCGCAGCACCTCTCTCACCGGCACGCGCCGCAGTGATGAGACTCTCTCCCGTCCAACCTGGGCGATACGCACGGGCAGCCTCCGACAGCGCCGTGCCAGAGGCGACTTGTTCGAAACGGCCGTGGTCGGTGTCGTCCCTGCCTCCCGGGGCGCTCAGCCATCCCAGAGATCCCGCGCTGCCTCGAGCGCCTCGCCAGATCCTGCGGTCGATCATGATCGCCCCGCCAATGCCCGTCCCGGCGGCGACGAGCACGACAGAGTCGTGGCCAATTGCAGATCCCTCGACCGCCTCGGCGAGAAGTGCGTAGTGGCCGTCCAAGCCGAGCACCACCGCTGCCTCCGAGAGCTTGGCGAGGTCATCGCCGAGGGGACGATCCTCGATCCAGGGAAGGGCCGGAACAAAGACTGGGCGGGTGCCATCCAAGGTGCCGCAGATCCCACACCCGATCGACACGATCGGGCCCGCGACGACAGAGCTGAGCAGCGACTCGATCTGGCCGAGGAGATCCTCATAGTCGCGAGGAGTCGGCACCGTCGTGACCTCTGATCGCTCGCCGTTGTCGCTCTCGCCTAGCAGTCGCAGCGAGGTCCCGCCGAGATCGATGCCCACCCGCCAGGTGGCCGCGGCCCTCATCCCTTCACGCCCACCCTCGCTATGCCCTGCACGAAAACTCGTTGCGCCAGCAGAAACACGATGATCGTCGGAAGGCTCGCGACCAACGCGCCGGCGAGCACCACGTTCTCATACTGGGCGCTCATGTTGAACGACAGCAGTTGATAGAGCGCGAGCACGACCGGATACTTGCTGGTCGTCTGGAGCACCGTGAGCGGCCAGAGAAAATTGTTCCAGTAGTAGACAAATGAGAAAACCCCGAGCGTGACTACCGCGGGTCGCATCAGCGGCGCGACCACTCGCCAAAGAATGCGCAGCTCGTTCGCGCCATCGATGCGCGCTGCGTCGATGAGCTCGTCAGGCAGGTCGCCTATGAATTGGCGCATCAGGAAGATGCCGAAGGCATTCGCGAGCCACGGGAGCACCACCCCGAGGTAGGAGTCGGCGAGACCGAGCCGAGAGATCAACCAGTACAGCGGGATGATGGTCACGATCGGCGGCATGAACATCGTTGCGACGATCAACCAGAACAACAGGTCGCGCCCACGAAAGCGGTACTTGGAGAAGACGTAGCCGGCCATCATCGAGGTCACGAGCACGGAGACCGTCGCGGTGCCGGCGTAGGCGAAGCTGTTGAAGAAGGAATGGGCGAAGGGAACCGCGTCGAAGGCTTCCTTGAAGGCGCCGAAGCTCGGGTGGGCAGGAACCCAGCTCGGAGGAGCTTGCAAGAGCTCATGGGTGCTCTTCAGGCTGGAGATCACGAGCCAGTAGAGCGGGAAGAGCGGGAACAAGATGACCAAGCCGATCGCGAAACTGATCAGCATCTTTGAGAGGTGGATCCGGCGCCGCCGGCGTCGTGGAGTTTCCGTGCGACTCCGGTCCTCCGCCACCAGGTCCTTCGTCGAAGCGGTGCCAAGCGCGCTCATCGTGATCTTTCCCGCATGAGTCCGAGCAGAATGGCCGCCACGGCACCAAGCACGACGAGCAGTGAGACGGACATCGCGCTCGCCTGACCGGCGAGCCCGTACTCAAAGGCCGTTCGCTGAATCTCGTAGGAGATGACGTCGGTCGAATTGATCGGGCCACCTTGAGTCAAAAGGTATACCGGATCAAAGACTTGCACGGCGTTGATCAAGGCGATGAGGATGACAAACGTCATCGTGCGACGCAAGAGCGGCAAAGTGATGCTGAAAGTCTGACGAACTACTCCCGCCCCGTCGATGCTGGCCACCTCGTAGAGCTCGCCTGGGATCTGGGTGAGCCCGGCGATCATCAACACCGTGTAGTAGCCGAGCATCTGCCAGATGTTGAACGCAACTAACGAGACGAGCGCCGTCGATGGCGACGACAGGAAGGCCGGCGCGGGCAAGCCGACTGCCTTGAACATCTCGGCAAGAGGCCCGTACGAAGGTTCATAGAGCGCTCCCCACACGATTGCCACTGCGACGGTTGGGATGACGTAGGTGGCGAACAACGCGGTGCTCGCGAACCCCTTCAGGCGGTTCCGGGGGAAATACAGGAGCATTCCGATGAGCGTCGCCAGCGGAACGGTCAGTGCGACAACAAGGCCGACATAGATGACGGTGTCCATCAAGGACGATCGGAACGTCGGATCATCAAAGATGGTCCGGTAGTTCGAGAGGCCGACCCACGGCATCTGGGTGATCGGCGTCAGCATGGACCAGTTGTGGAAGCTAATCCAAATGGTCAAAGCGATCGGTGCGAACACGAAGCAGATCACGACGGCCAGCGCCGGTGAGAGCAGGAAAGCCCCCCACCGTCCCTCATGCAACCGCCGAGAACGACGCGTTCCCCTCCCGCCAGCGTGGCGTTTGCGGGAGGGGAACAGTACTGCCGACTGGACTCCGGCAGTCATCGTCCGTGTTCCTTACTAGCTGCTCGCGACTAGCGGTTCGCGCTCTTGAGGATCGAACTTATCTGACTTTGCGCCGACTGCATCGCCGCGGCAGGTGATGCCTGTCCGAAGTCGATGGACTCGATTGCCGTCTGCAGTGTGTCGGTCATCTGCTCACCACCGAGCACCGTCGGGAACGGCGTCGCGTTCGGCAGTTCTGAGACATAGGTCTTGAGGAATGGGCTGTTCAGCTGAGCTTTGTGCGCAGTGACATCGCTCAGGCGACTTGGCAGGATCCCCATCGAGATCAGGGCATCGCCCATCGCGGAGGATCCTTTCGTACCGCTCTTCGGTCCATTGAGGTACTGGAGGAACTCCCACGCGGCCGCCTGCTTCGCGCTGTTCGCCTTCCCGTTCACAATCGTCAACCACGAGTACGAGACGCTAGAGGACTTCGTGCCGTTCGGACCGATCGGAATCGGTGCGGTGCCGATGTCGGAGAACTTGGATCCCATGGCCGACTGGAGATCGGCCTCCCACCAGTTCGCCATGATGATCATGGCAGTCTTGCCCGACGTGAAGTTGTCCAGGTATGGACCGGTTGTCTCCGCGTTGGCAGTGCTCATCGTGGCGACTGTTGAACCGGCCTTCACGAGCTCAGCGTAGAGGTTGGACGCGGCCATCGGCGCTCTGCTCTTGAGGTTGGGCGTCAGTCCGGTGAGCAGTGACCCGCCGTCCGAGTCCACGAGCGAAAGCCACGGGTGAACAACACCGGCAGCCCAGTCGGTGATCACGCCGAAACCCTGTTGGCCCTTGCTCGGGATCGTGAGCTTCTTCGCGTCAGTGACAAGCTCGGTCCAGTTCGCCGGTGGCTGAGCGATGCCTGCCGCCTTGAAAAGCGCCTTGTTGTAGTTCAGCGCGTAGAGGTCGACCTCGTTCGGGAATCCGCGCACAGCGCCGCTCTTCGTCACGTCGGCCACAAGGTTGGCCGGCCAGTTTGCCTTCACGTCGGACGCGTCGGCCGACGGTGCGCTTGCCGCGAGACCACCGTTGACGAGTGCCGGCAGCCAAAGGTCGTAGACGCCCGCAATCGTCCACCCGTTTCCGGATGGCCCCTGGGTGTCGATCGTGGAAAGAAGGTTCCCAAACGGCACTGCTTGGAAGTCCACCGTGATGTTCGGATTGATCTTGTGGAACGCCGCGGCATCGGCCTTCAACATGTTGACCTGAGTTGGCCCCCAGTGGGTCAGGTAGGTGATGGTCACCGGGGACGACGCTCCGACTTGTGGAGCGGCGATGACGGCGGTTGTCGTGGCACAACTGGCGACGGTCGCCACCGCGATCAACGGCTTGATGAACCGTCGCCAACCCTGTCTGTTCTTTGAAATGTGATTCATGTTGCGATACCTCCAGTTAGGTGACAGAGGACGATTACAGCTACCGGCCTCGTCGTTGCCCGGACGTCTTCGACGCCGGAACGAATATCCCGACCCCATCACTCCTTTCTCACACGTGCCGGCCGAGCCTCGAAGAGGATCGGCCGATTACCATTCATCCGCCAAGAGATCCTGTGATGACTTCGCATAACCTGATCAAGGGCGTCAAAGTCACCATGACGTCGCTTCCTCCGTGAGACCGGCGAGATCTTCGCCGGTGCCTATATCGCGGCTTCCACTACCTGAACGTCAGCAAGCGTTTCCCTGCGAGCGGCAAGCGCTGCGCCGATTACGACTCGGTCGTCGCCCAAAGACGAGAACTGCGTCACCGGCATGCTCGGCACCAAACGGCGGATATGCCCGATGACCTGATCGAGCATCGCCTGACCGCCGAGCTCAATCCAGCCCGAGAGCAGCACGACCTCGGGATCGAGGAGCGCAATCGAAGAAGCCAGGGCGGCGGCGATCGTTCGGACAAGTTGGTCGCAGATGTCCTCGGAGAACTCGACAGCTCCACGCGAACGTCCGAGCTGGTGAATCAGGTGAGCCGTCTGCCGCTCGCACTGTGCCGCGTCGATTCCGTCTCGACGGGCATCCTCGGCCACCAGCTCGAAAAGGCGGCCCTCGAGCATGCCAATGTCGTGGTAGACCCCGTCTGCTCCTGACGCGTCGGTAACCATGTAGCCCGCTCGGCCGGCTACTCCCCGCCCGCGATAGATCTTCCCGTCCAAGAGCACTGCCCCGCCCACGCCCTCGGCGAAAGTCACGAGAACGACATTGCGGGCTTTCGTCGCGGCGCCACGATCGACCTCGGCAGCGAGCGCGAACGCCACGTCGTTGTCGACAGAGACCGGGATGCGCAAGCGGTCACTCAGGAGCTCCCCGAGCTCGGCGTCTTCCCATCCGAGAAGGGCGGCTATCTCCACGTGCCCCGTTCTCGGGTCGACGACTCCCGGCACACCGATCCCTGCCCCGACTATGCGGGCCGGGGCGCAACGCGAGGTCGCCTCGTCGATGTACTCGGCCAGAAGCCGGGCGACGCGCTCGGTATTCGGAGCTGGAGCCGGAACATCGAGCACGCACGAGTCGATCAGCTCACCGGAGAGGCGCATGAGACCGACTCGGCAGCCCTCCGCCCAGGCGAGGTCACAGCCGAGGAAGAGCACGTCGTCCGCGAACCGCACCAGCCGTCCAGGCCTACCGAGGTCTGACGACGTGGTGCCTTCCTCGCGGACCAGTCCCTCTTCCATCAGATCCGAGACGATCGCAGACATCGAGGCAGGGCTGATCGAGGTGAAGCGGACCAGGTCAGCCCGAGAGAGGCTCCCATGCTCGCGGATCGCGCTAATGACAATGCTGCGATTGAGACCCCGCATCAGCTCCGGCGTACCCCGTCTCCGCGGCATTTCTTTACTATACGAATTAGCTCGCGCCCTTTGCAAGCAGCAGACGGCCGGCACCCTCACTCACCAGAACGCTGGCTTCGCCTCGACCTTCCCAACCGCAGCAGCCGCGCTGTTGCCGTCGCCGGTGACGTGATCGCTAGTCGGCCGCTATCGCAGCCAACACGTCAAGCTTCGCTGCTCGGCGCGCCGGCCAGGAGGCGGCACCGAGACCAAGCAGGGCGGCGAACACGAGAAACAGGACGGAGGCGAAGACCCGCCCGTGCACTCCAAGGGCAGTCCGTACTGGGAGCTGAAGCTCGCACCGGGACCGGCCCTGCGCCGCCGCCCGACCGGGCGGCACCAGACAGATTCGAGGTCAAGAGGTGAGTCCCATTAGCCTGAGGTGTGATGAACCCGCCGATCGTCGTGCCGCCGGAATCACCCGAGTTCCACGTACTCGGCGATGACCTGCTCGTGCACGCGGTCGCCGTGCAAGGTGGTGAGGTCGCGGTGGCCGAGCAGGCGACGCCGTTCGTGCGGATCGGCATGATCGGGGTCCCGGTCGCTGAGCTCGACTCCGGCTTGCGGATGGCACAGCGCGGGATCGGCGCGGTGCTCAACCCCGATCAGGCCGATGAGCTCGCCTTCGGGCTCCGCGCGATCATGGCCCGTGAGCCGTGGGGGGCCGCCGCGCTCGCAAACCCTGCTCGGGCTCTCTGGACCGAGACGTCCGAGCTCTCCCAGGGCGACATGCTCCTCGCCAATGTCACAGCGAGCAGTGCCGAGCTGCACTTCGGGGGCGAGACGGTACAACTCGTTCGGCTGGATCTCACCGGCGTCTGGCTCGGCGAGAGCTCATCGGAAGATCGCCCGCTCCACGTGCAGGGCGCTCTGTTTCCGGACGCAGGCCAACTGTCGGCGCTGATCAGCAGTCTCAAGAAGTGCGCGAAGGCGGTCAGGGGAGGCTCGACGAGACCAGGTGCCGAACCAGCGGGTGGCGAGGCGCCCTAGCCGGATAACACCCGGCCCACGTCTGCCTGGCTACGGGTTTGAGAAACCGGTGTCGGACGTCACCTGCCCTGTCGGGTCCCTTGCAACAAGCGAAGGCCAGCGTGACCGCCAGGGCCCAGCCCAGCGGCCCGGTCAAGGTGCCCGCCGCCGTGCACAATCCCACCCGGCGGCGTTGATCGGATTCGGCATACGTCTCGCGACCGAGACTCGCTGACGGCTCTCGAGAGCCTTTCGACGCGGCTGGGTCGCGCGGGATTCGAGGAGCTGTCGGCAGCTACGGTTCGCGACACCATCGACGATAGGTTCGCGACACCATCGACAACAGGAGGGGGAGATGTACAGATCGATGCTTGTGGCTACAGACGGTTCCGAGACCGCCGCCGAAGCCGTCCGGGTGGCGACCGAGCTCGCGAAGACCCTCGGCGCGACCCTCCACATAGTGAACGTGTGGCGCTCCGATGAGGGCGGCGCCGCGGGGTGGGCGAGAATAGGCGCCCCCTATCCGGGGGGAGCCGAGCCCTGGAGCTTTGCGGAGACCCTGACCGAGGCGATGGCATCTGAGGCGCGGGCAAAAGGCGTCTCGGTGCAGACGCACGTGATGACCGGTTTCGTGGTCGAACGGATCCTCGCCACCGCCGTGGAGCAGAACGTGGAGCTGATCGTCGTCGGCAACAAGGGCATGAGAGGGCTGAAACGCGTGCTCGGCAGCGTGCCGAACGCCATCGCCCACTCCGCCCCGTGCTCGGTGCTCATCGTCAACACGACCTAATGGCTCGAGCGCGACCACCGGTTCTGTGCCGGGCATCGTGACGGGATGCAGGCATCGGTCCTTCGGCGGCTCTCGCGTCCAGGACCTTCCGCGGCGCTCGCGTCCAGGACCGCGCGGGCGCGCTTTTCGGGCCTAGTTTTGACTCTTGCCCGAGAACGGTTGCGCCGGGAGTTCCGGCGCGAGCCACCGCCCGAGGGCCGTGTCACCCCAGTAGTCCCGGAAATAGTCCTCCCAGTGGTAGAAGGACCTGAGGACACGGCTGGTGGGGTGCCGCACCATCAAGGGGTGGACACGGGTGGGAGCGGACTCGGCCCACAGCGCCATGTGGAGGGCCAAGGCACCCGGACCCTGGCTGTACCAGGGCCACATGGCGTCCGCGAAGGGCGAGGTCTTGGTGCGGTAGGCCTTATCCGGAAGATCCTTGAGCAGCGCCGTCACGTCGAAGGTCTCCTCTGTCTCGTGAGACCGGAAACTCTCGATCAGAGATGTGATGATCCCCTCCGCCTCGGAAGAGTGCTGACGATAAGCGTCGTCTGCCGACGCTCGTTTGATCAGCGTGTCCCACCTTTGTTGCAGCTCGGCGCGCCGGCGGCACCCCTCACGTATCCGCGCGGCCAAGAGCGCACCGTCCGGCACAGCTTCCAACAGGGGGCACAAGACGCCCCCGAGGACCGAATCGTGGATGGTGATCGCAGCGTTCAGCCGATGGGCCGCCTCTGCCCGCTCCGATGCGGTCCGGGCAGAGGCTGACTCCTCGATGATCGCCTCCACCGTCGCGTCGTAACCCGCGAGGAGGTCTCGTACCGATGGCGGCGATGCGACTGCTTGGTGTTTGAGGAGGTCCACCTGCTGTGCTCGTGGCGACCTGGATCTGATTGGGACACCGGACCATCCCCGATGGGCGTCACTCCAGTCGTACCACCGGTCCCAGTTGCGGTAGAGCTTGCGCAACGGCGCCGATCGCGGATGCTTCAGCGTCGCGGCGTGAGCCCTGGTGGGCGCCTGCTCGGCCGCCATCGCCATCCTCGCCGCGACCACGTCGGGCTCGAGGCTTCCCGCGGCGAGCTCCAACAAGTCGCTCACCTCGGTGGTCTCGTGGTGGACGTGGGCGCTGAAGCTGCGTTCGAGGCCCTCCAGGATCCGCTCGATCTCCTCTCCGGAGACCGGATACACGTCCTGCGCTGCAACATTGTGGCTGGCCACCTCGAAACGGCCCAGCAGCTCGGCGCGCTCCTCACAGCCTTGCCGGAGCCGGTCGGCGACCGCTCGGCCGCCGGGAAGGTCCCCGAGCAATGGGCACAGCGCTGACACGACCACCGCGTCGTGCACCGAGATCGAGGGCCGCAAGGTGTTGTGCAGGACCCGGACCCGGTCGCTACCGGTGGTGGACTCGAGCACCTCGCGAAACGCATCCTCCACTTCGCTGTCGTATCCGGCCAGCAGATCCCTCAGCGACGTCTGGTTCGATTGCAACGTGAGCCTCCCCTCCGTGTACTGGTCGCCCTCCGTGTACTGATCGGTTGCGACACGAGCAGCCGCACCTGGGTCGTCGAGCGGGCCTCCCGGAGTCCCGGTGTGCTCCACCCGGCGGGGTTGCGAGATGGTGGGCTCCGAACGCGCTCGCTGCTGCACCTCCGGGCCGGGCGCTTCATCTCCCTGTTTCGAGTTGAAGCCGTGATCATCGGGGACGTTCATGATGTCCTCCTCCCGGCGCCGTTTGGTCTTCCGATCGACGTCACCGAGCCGATACCACGAATTATGGGTTGAGGTTCGCCCGACCGTTAGGGCCGAATTCCCCTTGCCGGGAAGGCAGGTGCGTGGTCTCGGCGCCACAGGCCTTCGGCCGCGCTCCTCGAGCCACGGCTGTGACTTGCCGGCTCGGGCGAATCGGGGTCGACTGGGCTCGGTGAAACGGATCCACTGATGGCCCGAGCAGAGCGCGAGCAGCGCGAAGGGGGCACCGCCCGCCTCTCGGAGCGGCGCTGGCTCCTGCTCGCAGCGACCGCCATCGGGGCCTTCATGGCTCCCTTCGACGGCAGTGTCGTCGCCGTCGCCCTGCCCAAGATCGGGCCGGCCCTGCGCCTCAGCTTCGTCGGTGCGCTCTGGGTGCAGCTCAGCTACCTGCTCGTGCTCACCGTCGCCCTCATCCCTGCGGGACGCCTCGCCGACGCCTGGGGCGGTCTGCGCCTGTACCGGATCGGCCTCGTCGTCTTCGCGCTCGCATCGGCCGCCGCCGGGGCAGCAACTTCGTCGGCGTGGCTCCTCGCCGCACGCTGCACCCAGGGTCTCGGAGCGGCTCTGCTGGCGGCGACAGCGACGGCGCTCGTCACCGAGGCCTTTCCCGGGGCTGAACGCGGCAAGGCTCTCGGCCTCAACGTCACTGCCGTCTACCTCGGTCTCGCCCTGGGGCCGGCACTCGGCGGGCTCCTCACCGAGCAGTTGGGCTGGCGGTCGATCTTCTATGTCAATGTCCCGGTGGCAGCGGCAAGCCTCGTCCTCGGCTGGCGTCTCACCAGTGAGCGGCACACCGAGCACCCTAGGGCGGCACGGGCTGGTCTCGACCTGCCCGGGGTCGCGCTGTTCGTCGGCGCGCTCGCGGCCGAGATGGTGGGGGTCAGCCTCGCTCCCCTCTGGGGCTGGACCGCCGTCTCGTCCTTGGCTCTCATGGCCGGTGGCGCAGGCGGCGTGGTCGCCTTGGTGGCGTACGAGTCCAGGCGCTCCGAGCCGTTTCTCGACGTCGGGCTGTTCCGGCGCAGCCGGCTCTTCGCGACGGCCAATCTCGCCGCTCTTGCCAACTACATGGCCTTCGCCGCGGTCACTGTGCTCACCTCGGTGTTCTTGGAGGTGGTGAGCGGCCGCAGCCCCGAGCAAGCCGGACTCCTCCTCATCGCCGCGCCGACAGCCATGGTCGCGCTCTCGTGGCTGGCGGGACGTGCCTCGGACGTGGTCGGTTCTCGCTGGCTGGCCAGCGCGGGCATGGCCGTCATCGGTGCCGGCCTGTTCATGCTCTCGCAGCTTCCTGCCCGGCCAAGCATGGCCCGGCTGATCGGCGATCTCGTCGTGGTCGGGGTGGGCATGGCGGCCTTCAGCTCTCCCAACACCTCGGCCGTGATGGGATCGGTGCCGCGAGCCCAACTGGGGGTCGCCTCCGGCATCCTCGGGACGATGCGCTTTCTCGGCCAGACCCTTTCCATCGGGGTTCTCGGGGCGCTCGCCACCTCTCGCCTCGGGGCCGGCGGCCAGGCCGTGCTGTTCACCGGGCAAGGACGGGGCGCAGCTGCGGCATCGGCCTATGTGGCCGGCTATCACCTGGCGATGGTGGCCGGTGCAGGCATCGCGCTCGTCGGTGCGATCGCCTCCCTCACCCGCCCCGGCCACGGCAAGGTCCTCGGTCCCACCTCCGGCCAAGTGTGACCTAGGCAGCTCGCCGGACAGGTAGCGGCGCACGACCGCCGCCTGAGGCGGTACCGCCTGGACCTCTCAGTGACGAAGGACGGCGAAGGACCAGACAAGGACGAAATAGCAGGCGCTCGCGACCACGACCATGGCGTGCCAGACCTCGTGGTAGCCGAACACGTCCGGGCGGGGGTCCGGCCACCTCGTGGCGAGGACCCCGGCGCCAGCGGTGTAGAGGAACCCCATCAAGCCGAACAGGGCGAGCTGCGGGGCGCTGAGGGCATGGATCGCCTCGGGGAGGGTGACCATGGGGAGCCACCCGAGCAACAGGTACGACACCGAGGTGAAACGGCGGGTCGCCTCGAAACTGATCGCGGTGCTCAGCACGTCGGCACCCGCCCAGAACCAGCCGACCCCGAGCACGACGAGAGACACGCGGCCGGGGACGCAGAGCAGGCAGTACGGCGTTATGCAGGCCATGATGTACACGGGGATCATGGCGTAGTCGAGTTGGCGCAGGCGCCGGAGCGCGGCGGGAGACCACGAGCCCAGGTGGTAGGTGGCGCTGGCGGCGTACATTCCGACGAGCGCCACTGCGTACACGCCCACGCCTCTACCGGCGCCGCCTCGCCAGACGAGGACGGCGCAGGCGGGCAGTGCCACGACGAGCGCCCCGAAGTGCACGAGACCCCGCGCCCGGGGCGCCGCTCCGGTTCCGGAGGGACGCCGCCGGCGATCTGCTGACCGCGCAGCCCGGGCAGCTTCGTCACTCACAGCTTCATGGTCCTCGATCTGAGCGCCCCTGGCCAGCCCAAAGCGTCGGCTTGGCACCAAACGCGCGGGGCTGTCGTCCGAGGGGTGATCACAGGGGTGAAGAGGCCCAAGTCTGCGAACGCCGCGGTCGATAAGACAGCGAGAGGAAGTCCTCGCGTCAGGCCATTCAGCCCCAAGAGGGCCCTGCCGAGCGACTTGCCGAGTCTCGCTGGAAAGAGTCGCGTGTGATCGACCGAACTTGCCTCGCGAACGCGGTCGCCGACGATGGCGGGCCCCAGCTGGCCGCCTGCGCGCGCGGCGGCGAAGCCCGCCTGCACGCACTTCTCTCGTCACTCGACGACCTCGTCTTCGAGCTCGACGAGAACGGGACCTACCTCGGCATCTGGACTGTCAATGACGCCCTGCTGGCGGCGCCGCGAAACGAGGTCCTCGGCCGAACGGTGCGTGAGGTGACCAACGAGGAGATCGGGCTCAGGCTGGAACAGATCATCAGCCATGTCCTCGAGACCGACCGCCCCGAGACCTGGGAGTACCGCCTCGAGGTTCCGGCAGGCATGCGGTGGTTCCAGGTCAGGCTCGCCCCGATCGCCAGGGGCGAGGAGTCTTCGAGGACAGTCTGCCTGCTGGTTCGCGACATCACCGAGAAGAAGGACGCCGAGCAGGAGATAGCGAGGCTCCTGTCGCGCGAGCAGCTTCTGACGCGGTTGTCCGAGGCGCTGCCGATCGGCCTGTTCGAGATCGACATGGCGGGCCGTATCCGCTTCACAAACGACCGCATGCGCCCGATCGTGGGTGACTTGCACACCGCCACCGTGGAAGGCCTGAGGTCATCTGCCCTCGCCCAGGATCGACCGGTGCTCGAGGATGCGCTCGCGGCCGCCTATGGCGGTCGCCCGGTCGACGACGTCGAGATGAGACTGTGCCTGCGGCCACCGGGGGCGCCGCTGACCTCCGGCACCGAGCGAGTGTGCTCGCTGAGCCTGCGACCCCTGGCCGGCGCGGCCGGGGCGATCACCGGCGTCGTCGGATGCCTGAGCGACGTGACCGAGCGCGTCCAGCTTCGCCGTGAGCTCGAGGTGATGGCCTCGGTCGACATGCTCACCTCATGTCTCAACCGGGAGGCCTCGCTGAAGCTGCTCGAGCGCACCAGTGGCACTCCGCAGGCAGCTGGGACGGGAAACGCCGTCATCTTCGTCGACCTCGATCACTTCAAGTCGGTCAACGACCGGTTCGGTCACGCGGCCGGTGACCGGCTCCTGCGGGAGACGGCCGACCGCCTCCGTGGAGCGGCGCGCAAGGGCGACTCCGTCGGCCGCGTCGGCGGCGACGAGTTCATCGTCATATGCCCGTGCGTCGAGAGCTCGTCCCAGGCGATCAGGATCGCCGAGCGCGTGGCTGCGGCGACCACGGCCACCGTCGATGTCGGGACGGCGGTGGCCGAGCTGCGGACGAGCGTAGGGGTCGCCTGGACGGCCGAGGCCCTCGACGCCGACGCCTTCATCGCCCGGGCAGACTACGCGATGTACGAATCGAAACGGATGTCTCGCGAGGGCGTGACCCTCTTCGCTCCCCGCGCCTCGGGCGCCAGGTCGGCACCGGGTCACCGTTGCGGGTCCACGAGCCGCGAGTGACCTGAGCTGCCATACCGCACGCCCGGTGTCCACATCGTCGTTCGCCTCGCGTTGGGCGAGCCCTAGGCTCTGTTCTCGTGCCCACTCGAACTGGCCCCATCAAAATCCGCCAGCATCTCGCTCGTGTCGTCAACCTCAAAGGTCTCGTCGGCGAGGTGAAAGCAGTCGAAGGCTTCAACGCCAAGCTGGCCGTGATCCTTACGCGAGGTGTCGGGTCAATGGCGTGCGCCTATCTGTTCTGCCTGGTCGCTCTTGCGAGCCTGCCGGCGATCTTGATACAGGCCGGCGCGCTCAACCGCACCGCCGTGCCGAATTTCCTTACGAAGCCCGGCCTTATCTTGATCGTTGCCTGGGTGGCTCAGACCTTTCTGCAGCTGGTGCTGCTGAGCGTCATCATGGTCGGCCAGTCGGTGCAGGGCGCGGCCTCCGATGCCCGCGCCGAGAAGGAGTTCTCCGATACCGAGTTCATCATGGACCAGGTCAATGAACACACAGATGGAGGCCTGAAGCTCATCCTCGACCGGCTCGAAGCCATCGAGTCAAGACTGCCGCCGGCCACGTCTTGACTCTGGGCGGCAGCTCCGCGGCCCCGCGACCCGGCCGCAGGTCGTTTCCCTCGGGCCGCGAGTGCTCCTCGCCACAGCTGGCATTGACTGGGCCGTCATAGTTGCGAGAATGTCGCTATGGCATGGGCTGCGCCGCTGTATCGCGTCTACGAGCGGCGCCTGTTCAATTCTCTCCAGCCCGACAGCCTCCCCGCCCACCTCGGCGTGATCCTCGACGGCCACCGCCGCTTCGCACGAGCGGAGGGTCTTTCCGACTACACCACCAGCTACCGCACCGGCATGGCCAAGCTGGGCGAGCTCCTCGTCTGGAGCGCCCAGTTGCGGCTCCCGGCGGTGACGGCCTGGGTCCTCTCGACCGACAACCTGCAACGGCCTCGCGAGGAACTGGATCCCTACTTCGACGTGCTGATCGAGCTCCTCGAGGACCTGCCCCGGTTGGCGACCGAACTCGGCTGCTCGGTTCGGGTCATCGGTAGCCTGGAACTCCTGCCCGAGCGTCTCTCGGCCGCGGCCGCGCGAGCCGAGGCGGCCGCGGCGAGCTCTTCGCCCTCGTGGCACTTCAACCTGGCCCTCGGGTACGGGGGCCGTGACGAGATAGTGGACGCGTGCAGGTCCCTCATCTCGAAGCTTGCCGCAGATGGCGTCCCCGCTTCGGAGATCGCCGACCACATCGATGCCGCCGGACTCTCGACGCATGTCTACATGGCAGGCTTGCCGGATCCCGATCTCGTGATCAGGACGAGCGGGGAGGCACGGTTGTCGGGTTTCTTGTTGTGGCAGGCGGCCTACGCCGAGTGCGTCTTCGTGGATCCGTACTGGCCAGAGTTCCGCCGCGTCGACTTCCTGCGAGCTCTACGAGACTTCGCCCGCAGGGAGCGACGATTCGGCAGGTGAGAGTCCACCTCGAGACCAGCCGGAGGTAGCTGTTGCGCTGACATTTCCCGGCCCCTGTGGGCCTGGACCCAGCTCTGGCCTGAACTAGGGTCAGATTGTCATGACAGGCACGCCGCAGGCAGGTGCGCAGAGCCGTCGCGACATGAGGTGGCATCCGCCAGTTGTAGTGCTGGTTGTTGGCGCGATAGTTGTGGCGCAGTTCTTGTTGGTGCTCATGTTCGCCTGGTCGTCCTCGCGGGCGGCGCCCCACGATCTGCCCCTTGCCGTCAGCGGTCCCTCCGCCGCCACGCAAGGACTGGCCCGGGGCCTTCAACAGTCCCAGCCAGGCGCGTTCACCGTGATGGTCCTGTCCGACGAAACGGCGGCCCGCGAGGCGGTCATCGACCGCCAGGTCTATGCCGCCGTGTCTGTGTCCGGCGCTGGCGCCACTGTCTACACGGCCTCAGCCTCGAGCCCGGCCCTCGCCCAGATGCTGACCCAAGACCTGCCCGCCGCCATCGAACACGTTCTCCCCCATGTCGCCGTGACCGTGACCGACCTGGCGCCGAACCCCGTCGACGACCCCAAGGGGACGGCCATCGCCAGCACCTTGATCCCCCTCACGATGACCTCGATCGCTGCCGGTGTCGTCATCGGGCTTCTGGCGGGCGAGCGGCGCTCACGCCTTGTCGTACTGGTCGCCTACGCCGTTCTCGCCGGCCTGCTCGCTACTGTCGCCCTTCAAGCCATGCTCGGGGGGCTGACCGGCCCTTGGTTGTCCAACGAGCTGGTGATCACCCTCGGCGCCGGGGCGATAGCCGCGACCGCCTGCGGACTGTCTGCCGCCGCCAGGATCGTGGGAATCCTCGTCGCCCTCTTGGTGGTGTGGTTCTTCGGCTTCGCATTCTCGGGCGTGACCAGCGCCTGGCAGCTCATGCCCACCCCGTGGGGACAGCTCGCCCAGTATCTACCGGTCGGGGCCACCAACACGGGCCTGCGGTCGGTTGCATTCTTCGATGGCGCCAGGGCCACAGGATCGCTGGCGGTACTTGGTGCATGGGCGCTTTTCGGGATCGCGCTCGCGTCGTTCAAACGCTTTCCTCACCGGGCCGGTTCGGCCGGGAACGCGCAGGCCCCCGACGCTCCCAGGTAGACGAGATCCCGGCAGCGGCCGGGCCTACCGGCGCGCCGGAGGGGGGGTCGCAAATCTGTCCGCCCCTCGATCCGACGGCTTTTCGGGAACGGGTCCGGCCGGAGCTACCCGCTCAGCCCAGAGGTCACGAGGCCGAACGTCTCGCTCTCGTGCTTGCCGTTTACCGAGTAGGAGAAGGTGGCCTTGGCGTAGAGCGGGCCGTACTTCTTCGTCTGGGTCACGTCCCACAGGGTGATCCTCGCGGGGTACGTGTGGAAATGACCCGCGGCACAGTTCGGCGAGCAGTCGTTCTGATAGAGATCGCCCGTCCCGGACGCGGTCTTGGCACCCCAGCTCGCCCATACGACCTTCGTCCAAGACGCATTGGCGTCTGCGCAAGACATGACATAGTTCCCCGGCTTGGTCTCCGGATGACCCAGGCATGTCAGGACTCGAGGGGTCGTCTTGGCGGCGAGGGCGGGCCCCGGGGAGGCTCCCGACGGTCCGCGGGCCGCTGCGGCGGCGCCCGCCGACAGGAGCAGGGCGACTGCAACCGCCCCGCCGAAGATCGACACCGTGATACTTCTCATTGCGTTCCTTCCTTACGTGCGCCGTGCGCGTCGTTCTGGTGACGACATCGCCATGCCTATGTGCCGCGTGCATCAGATTGCCTGACCCAGCAGGTCCATGTGGACTGGGCCATCAGTCACCTGCCGCCGATCCTCACCAAGGTACTTGTCATCGGCCACAGAGACAGTGCGCCGCCGACGGCGAAGAACGCCTCCCGAGATCGGCTGCCCGGTACGCGGGCCGGCCGGGAAGCAGCGCCCGCCAGGCGACCGGGACGGCCGTCGTGTCGCACCGGGCCCCAAGAGCACGCCCCCGCTCTGGCTGCCGATGTCCCCGGGTCCGCTCCGAGCCAGTCCCGGGAAACAGGAGCCGACCGCGACCGGGTCGAGCTGCCCACTTGCGGCCGGTGCCGATCTCTGGCAAATCCCGCAATCGCGGGATGCTTTCGGCGGTCGAGAGGTACACCATGGCGAGGAAAGGTAACTGTCCAGGCGAGAAAGGGTGATCGTGCCCAAGCCCGAGCGTGTCTCGTGCCGGCAACCAAGCCTTCGTCAGGTCCAGTCCAGAGCCACAGCACCACGAGTCCCAGTACAAGGAGAGACAATGTCGGACGCGAACCAGCAGGACCAGAACGACCAGAAGGACAAGAAAGACAAGAACAAGGACGACGGACTCAGCGTCTACGTCGCCGTCTACGACAGCAAGGAAGACGCGCTGGCTGACCTCGATGCCATCGAGAAGCTCCACGAGGACTATCTCATCGGGACCTACGACGCGGCCGTCGTCGATCAAGAGAACGGCAAGCCGCACATCGTCAAGCGGATGGACCGTCCCTCCATACGCGTCATCCCCGAGGAGCTCGGCTTCGGCAAGTTGAGTCGCGAGGAGCTCCACGAAGCGGCCAAAGAGCTCTCCGCCAACGAGGCCGGGTTGATCGTGGTCGGTGAGGTGACGTTGGAGAAGGCCTTCGACGAGGCCGTCACCCGTGCGAGCAAGACCCTCAAGAGCGTCTTCGACGGAACGACTGATGAGCTCGCGCAGGAGATGAAGCAAGCGGTCCACGGTTAGCCCGAGCCTCAACAAGCAACCCCGTCATCCCCTGGACGGTTCTGGCGGGTCCCAGGAGCGGTGACCTCTCGGCAGCGGGTAGGTGTTGCGGTCAGGCTCCGTCGAGTGCTCGAGCCTCGTGCGCCACCCGTCGCGCCTCTTGCAGCGGGACCGGCGTCCGGGCAGCCGGAGTCGACGAGGCGAGCACGATATGGGCGGCGATCTCGGGGCTCGTGCGCCACCCGGCGTGGGCGACGAGCGAGCGGGCGCCGCTGCGTGTGCACACCCAGAAGGCGACACAGCGATCATCCACCCACAGCGGCGCCATGGCGCCGCGGCGCAATTCCGGTTCGTTGCCAACGGCGATGAGCGGGCGGCGGGTCACACCTACTGTCGGCAAGCCGACGACAGCGCCGAGGTGTACCGCCAGCCCTGCACCTCGGGGATGATCGAGCCCCGTCGCATCGACGAGCAGTAGTTCGGGACATGTGTCGAGGGCCGCCAGCGCGGCGGCGAGGATTGGCCCTTCTCTGCGCGCCAGGAGCCCCGGCACGTACGGGGACGGTACGCAATCGGCCACGAAACTCTGGGCAACGACGTCGTCGGCCTGTCTCGGTCGACCCGGCGACGCCGCGCCCTTCAGGTGGTGGTCGGCTCTGCGAGTGCCCCGGCCGAGATCGGCCCGCCACACGACGGCGGCCGCCCACGCCCGGTCACCCGGCTTGCCCGGGCCCGTGCTGGCATGACGAAAAGCGACAAAGCAGCCGCCGAGCAGCGGCCGAGAAGTGACCGACAGCCACGGGCTCGTGACCATCTCGCTCGCCGCCGCGGCGGCAAGCCGGCCCTGGAGCTCGGCGAGCCCCTCGTCGCTCTGTGGCCACGCCCAGCTTCCCGTTGTCACAGCGCGATACTGACCGATCGCCAACAGGTCGGCGACGCCGCCAGTAGCTACCCTTGGTGCGGTGAAGGGTGACCGCGTGGAGGTCCTCGTTGATGTGGGAGGCGGCGTCGAGCGCTTCGAGATCGAGGCGACGCGGGCCGGCAGGCGGGTCGAGGTGGGCAATTCCCGGGGAACGATTGAGGTCACGGAGGTGACCCGCTCAGGCACGCCCGTCCGCACGGCGAGGTTCATGGCCGCCAAGGTGGTGGCGGTGGTCGAGCATCCAGCTCGCGACGGCGAGGTTCCAGCCCGACCCGGCCCCAACCCGAAGGACCAGGCGCCCTGAGGGCGCCTCGCTCGGCCTCCTAGGGCCAGAGCCGCTCCAGGGCGGAGCGGAACGCCGGGTTCTCCCGGGCACGGGGCAGGACCCGCTGCACGCGGGCGAAGGCGTCGTCGCCTGAGATGCGAAGGCGGCTCGCCAGGTAGGCGGCAGCGACGGCGGGGGTGCGCCGTTCGGCTTGCACGCAGTGCACGAGGATCCTCTTGCCCGCATCCCTCCAGGAGGTGATCGCCTCGGCCATGTCGGCGAGGAGAAACTCGAGGTTGGGGTTGGCCTCGGGAGCATCCTCGTCGAGGAGGCGAACCTCGACGTGCTGCGGTGCGTGGATCTGGTGGCGCCCAACCCGGCACAGCGACAGGGCGACATCGGCCTCGACCTTGGCGGCGCCGCTCCAGTTCGCAAGGACGACGCCGTCGTCGTCCTCGAGTGTCCTGGCTATAGGAACAGCGGGAAAGGCGGTGCCGTAGTAGGCGCTCATGTCCTCGCCCGACGGCCACCCCGTGGTCGGGTTGTCCCTGCCGTGAGAAACGGCGAGCACCGCAAGCCGCACGAGATCCGCCGCCCGGTACGAGGGCCAGCCGTGAAGCAGCGCCTGCCAGGCGACGGGGACGGCCGTCGCTCCCCACCGGGCCCCGAGCAGGGAGCCGGCGATGGCGGCGACGGTGTCGGTGTCGTGCCCGACGCGGACCGCCGTTCGCAGCGCCTCCTGAAGGTGCCGGCACGGCTGCACGGCGGGAATGGGCGTCTGCCAGACCGACGCCAGTGCCGCCTGGAAGGCCGTCACGACGTACCCGTTCGGGTTGAAGGACGAAGGCGGCCTCGTCTCCGCCTTCGCGATGGCATCGGCCCAGAGCTCCCGTCTCTCATCGGGGAGAAGGGCCAGCCCGTCTCGCACACCGTCGAGGCGGCTTTGCCGGATCGCCCGGTCGATGCCCACGCACCAGAGCACGCAGGCGTCGCCTGCGAGGGGATCGGCGTGAGTGAGCTCGGACACGCTCCTCGCCAGCTCGCTGAGCCGCAAGTCGTCTCCGATGCCAGCGAGCGCCACCGGTCCGGTGCGCATGAGGCTGCCGGTTCCCGCAGCTCGTTTCGGATTGGCCCGGAAGTACTCGGCAGCCTCAACGGCAAGCTCCGCGGGTGAAGCGCTCCCCGAGAGCACGGCCCCGGTCTGGCTGCCGACGTCCACGGGCCCGCTGTTGAACCAGTCCAGGAACCGGGAGCCGACCGCGACCGGGTCGAGCTGCCCACTTGCGGCCTCCTCGGCGATGCAGATCGCCATCTGGGTGTCGTCGGTCCACTCGCCCGGCTCCCATCCGAAAGGGCCGCCGCCGATCATGTCGGGGTCCCGCGGGCCGATCAGTCCGAGCTCGTAGCCGGCCCCGAGGGCATCGCCGGCCGTCGATCCCACCAGCACGCCGGCAGCCCGGTCGAGTTCGGAATAGCTCACGTGACGCCCGTTCATGCCGACCCTCCTCGGTCGCCAGGTCCGTCGGTGCCTGCGACAGGGGCCCGCCCGGACGACGACCCAACAGGATACGGATCGGATGTGACAGCGGCGGACTCGGTCGCCGTCGCGGGGATGACACTTCTTCACGGCCCGTGCCAGGACACGACACGAGGCAACCCGCACGAGGCGCTGATCGACAGCGACGACGGTGAGTGGGAGCGGACCGTCGCCACGGCTGGACAGATGATCGGCGAACCGGCATCCTCGGGGCGATCGAGCTGGCCCGGCGCCGCTCTCCCCCCCGGTGGGTCGGCGTTTGGCTCCAGCTCGAACCGAGGTCCGAACAGGAGGAAGCGCCATGGCCCGGTCCCATACTCTCTTCACTGGTCAATGGGTGGACCTGAGCCTAGAAGAGGTGGCAAAGCGAGCCTCCGGGTGGGGATTCGACGGCCTGGAGATCGCTTGCGACCCGCGCCACTTTGACGCCGACCTCGCCGCCGAGAACGACGCCTACCTCGAGGACCGACGGGCTGTGCTCGAACGCCACGGACTGAAGTGTTGGGCCATCTCGGCCCATTTGATCGGTCAGGCCGTCTGCGACGATCCCATTGACGACCGCCACCGGCAGATCCTGCCCGCCGGAGTCTGGGGTGACGGCGACCCCGAAGGTGTGCGGCGCCGCGCCGCCGCCACGATGGCGAACGCCGCCCGAGCGGCCCGCCGCTTCGGGGTCGACGTGGTGGTCGGATTCACCGGCTCGAGAATCTGGCCCTACGTCTCGATGTTCCCTCCCGTCGCCCCCGATGTCATCGACGCCGGCTACCGCGACTTCGCTGACCGCTGGCGACCGATCCTCGACGTGTTCGCCGAACAGGGTGTGCGCTTCGCCCTCGAGGTGCACCCCTCCGAGATCGCCTACGACTACTGGACGGCCGTGAAGGCGCTGGAAGCAGTGGCATACCATCCCGCCTTCGGCTTCAACTGGGACCCGTCGCACCTCCTCTGGCAACGCGTCGACGTCAGGGGATTCTTGTGGGACTTCCGCGAGCGCATCTTCCACGTCGACTGCAAGGACACCAAGCTCCAGCTGGACGGCAGGAACGGCGCCCTCGGCTCGCACCTGGCTTGGGGCGATCCGCGTCGCGGCTTCGATTTCGTGTCGGTGGGACGCGGCGACGTCCCCTGGGAAGCCTGTCTCCGCCTGTTGAACGCGATCGGCTACCAGGGACCGATATCGGTCGAATGGGAAGACGCCGGCATGGACCGCAAAGAGGGGGCCAAGGCCAGCCTCGAGTTCTTACGGGGGCTGGACTTCACCCCCTCCGACCGCCGTTTCGACGCAGTCTCCGGCGACCCGGATCGCTAAGGCGCGTCTCCGCTCACCCCACGACGCCAGGCCTGGGGCGGAGCGACCGCGCGCGACCAGGTCAGTGCCCGGCCCCGTCGCTCTCGCTCGAGCGGTCGAGCCCGGCGAACCAACGATCGATCGGTCGCATCCGGTCGGAGGTGTTGAGCACCTGGTGCCACATCGGATACGGCAGCGGCGTCGCCGACGCTCGATCGAGCCGTTCCCGTTCCTCGCGCTCGAGCACCACGTCGGGCGTCGCCAGGGTGTCCGTCAGCTGGGCCTCGGTGCGGGCGCCGAGGATCACCGATGTGACTCCAGGCGTGGCGAGCGAATAGGAGAGCGCGACCTTTGCCGGTGTCGTGCCGCGCGCCTCGGCCACCGAGACGATGGCGTCGATGACGTCATAGACGTGCTCCCAGTCGGAGATCGGGGGCTCCGGCCAGTCCGAGAGGTGACGTCCCACCGGCGGTGCCGGCGCGTCCCGTCGGTACTTCCCTGTCAGCAGGCCGCCGGCGAGCGGGCTCCAAATGAGGTTGCCGAGTCCTTCCTCGACGCTGGCCGGCAAGAGCTCGTGCTCGGCTTCGCGGTTGAGCACCGAGTAGTAGATCTGCTCGCTCACGAAGCGATCGAAGCCTCGACGCTCGGCGATGCCGAGCGCCTTCATGAGCTGCCAGGCAGCATAGTTGGAGCATCCGAGATAACGCACCTTGCCCGTGCGCACGAGCCCATCCAGCGCTTCCAAGGTTTCCTCGAGCGGCGCCATGGCGTCCCACTCGTGCACCTGGTAGAGGTCGATCCAGTCCGTGCCCAGGCGGCGCAGGCTCGCCTCGCAGCTTGTGATGATGTGGTGGCGTGACAGCCCGACGTCGTTGGGACCTGGCCCGGAGCGGAACCGTACCTTGGTGGCGATCAGCAACTCGTCTCGCCGACCGCTGACGATTTCGCCGAGCGTGGCCTCCGACGCGCCGCCCGAGTAGACATCGGCCGTGTCGAACAAGTTCACTCCCGCCTCGAGAGCTATGTCGACGAAGCGACGCGCCTCCGGCGTCTCGAGCTGACCCCAGCGAGCATCCGCGGCAGCGCCCCCGAAGTTCGCCGTGCCGAGCGCCATGACCGAGACTTTGAGTCCTGATCTCCCGAGAGTCCTGTACTCCATTGCCTTCCTCCCGCTCCTAGGTCCGAAGCTGAAGGGCTTGGACCACCTCAGTTGACTTGAGCAGCGGCCATGATTTTCCGGCAACCAGGGTATGTGGCCATGTTGAGCTCTGGAGAGGCGTGCCCGGCTGGTTCACCCTTCGCCGAAGGGCCCTGCCCAGCCGATCAGGTCGCAGAGCTGCGTTGTCCGCCGAGCTCCGGTTGCTCCCCCACCGAGCCGGCCCCCGACTCCGTGGCTCCGTGGATGTGGTGCCTGACCTCCTCAGTGATCGCCGCCATGTCTCCGCTCTGGATGATCTTGTGCAGCCTCACGTGCACCTGGGCGACCTCTCGCAGGTTGGAGAATGCGCGCAGATCGACCGCCAGGAACAGCCGCAACTGCCACTCCCAGCTGTTCCAGAGATCCATGAGGAGCTTGTGGTCGGCTGCCTCGTAGAACATCCGGTGCAAGCCAAGATGGGCGTCTATGCAGCCGGGGACGTCCCCCTCGTTGGCGGCTCGCTTCAAGTCGTTGAGCCGGGCTTTGAACTGCGCGCGCCCAGCTGCTCCGAGCAGCCAAGGCAGCGAACGCTCGATGGCAAATGGTTCGACCCGCAACCGCAGCGTGGCGATCTCTTCGACGACCTTGGGACCGACCTCTGCCACGAATGCCCCACGGAAGGGCATCTTGACGACCAGGCCTTCTTCTTCGAGCTTGCTCAGCGCCTCTCGCAATGGTGCCCGACTGACGCCGAGCTCGGCAGCGATGTGCGCTTCCCGCAGCTGAGTGCCTGGGCCGAGGCTGCCCTCGAGAATGGCCTTTCGAAGGACAGCCGCCACCGTGTCCAGCGTGGTTCGCTGCTGGAGCTTCTCGAACGCCACACCAAGACCTTTCCACAACGGTCGACGTACGACAATGTACTGGAACACCGCTCCCCGCCATGCACGCGGCGAGTTGCGATCAAGAACTGACTCCTCCTGATGCCAGGCGCAAGAGCTCGACCGTCGGTGACAACGTCCCTCTTCCAGCGACGTGCAGCGACCCCGGTGGCAACACCGAGGAGCTCCGGTAGGCGACAGACCACCGGATGCGCCATGAGCCTCCCGACCTTCCAAGCTGTAGGGCCGCCATCCGAGTTCAGGGTTAGCCCCAGATGGAAGCCCAGGTACTGGACGCATTGACACTCTATGACATGCTCTGCTTGATGCACTTTGACCCCACACGGAAGCTTCCCCCGCGTCCCGTCTGCCGCCCAGAACCCGTCGCAGCCTCGGAGATCACCCACCGGACAAGTATGAAGGAAGGCCGGGAAGAGACTCTCTTCCGGTTAACGCTGTTGTGGGGACACCGGCCCGCGAGTTGTGACCCACTGCTCCCGATCCACGGTCCTCGATCTCGCCACGGGCTGCGACAGGGATGGCAACAGGCTCCCATTGGACGCTGCCCCTCGTCGCCCTCGCTGCTCGCGCCGACCGGCAACCAGCTCTCCGTAGTGCGTTTGCTCGCCTTCTGGGGTGGTGCGTACGAGCAGGTTGGGAACGCACCATAAGACTCTCAAGCGGTCGCACAGAGGCCTCCCCATGGAATGACAAAGGAGTGTCGCGGTCAGGTGTCTGGTGCGTGTGGATTCGGCAGACGAAGAGGCCTCCACTTGGGAGCTTCAGGGCGGCGGTGTCCTCCCAGAAACTTGCAGCCTGGTTGCCGCTTCCCAAAGCGGCCGAGAAGCCGATAGCTTGACACCTGTTCTGGCACGGCTGTAGATTGTCGACCAATGTCTCGGCTCCACGGCCTGCTCGCCGCCGTCGTCACCCCGTTCACGACCGACGGCGAGGGAATAGACGAGCCTGCACTGCGAGAGCTGGTCGGTCGGACGATTGAAGGAGGCGTGCACGGGGTCGTGCCGTGCGGCTCCACGGGCGAGTTCGCCGCCCTCAGTCATGACGAGCGCCGGCTCGTCGTGGAAATCGTCGTCGACGAGACCGCGGGTCGGGTCCCGGTCGTTCCCCACACGGGTGCGATGACGACAAGAGAGGCCGTGAGCCTCTCCCGCCATGCCGAGAGCCTCGGTGCCGAGGGCATCCTGCTCGTCGCCCCTTACTATGAGCCGCTCACCCATGACGAGGTGGTCAGGTACTACCGGGAGGTGGCGCGGGCGGTCGGTCTCGACGTCATGATCTACAACTATCCGGCCGCCACCGGTGTCAACCTTTCCCCCGCCGAGGTCGCCGACCTGGCTCGTGCCGAGCCGAACATCCGATATGTCAAGGACACGAGCGGTGACTTCGGTCAGGCGGCCCTGCTCATCCACGAGTTCGGAGACGCCATCTCCACTTTCGTGGGACTCGACACCCTCTATCTCTCGTCGCTCTTAGAGGGAGCGGCAGGCTCGGTCCTGGGCACGGCTACCGTCATCCCGAATGAGCTCGTGGCGATCTACGACGCCGTCGAGGAGGGCGACTGGTCCGAGGCGAAAGCCGTCTGGGACTCGGTGTACCCGCTGCTGCAATTCCTCGTCAGCTTCGGATACGTGCCCGGACTGAAGAGCGCCTCGGAGATCCTGGGGTGGCCGCTCGGTCGGCCACGACCGCCCTCGGCGCCGTTGGCTGAGCCTCGCTTGTCGGAACTGAGGGGCATCCTGTCCGCGCTGCGCAGCTCCTCGGCACAGCCGGTCAGGTCATTGTCATAATCGCCTCGCCACGCGGGTGACCGGACGAGGTGGTCTTCGTGCGGACAGCGGCGGTGTCCCGCTGTGACCGGTGCCCGACAAGCCGCGGTCCGGAGCCCTGTCTCCAGCTCGAGAGACCGTGTCGGGGCATGCCTTGAGCCATTGCCTTTCTCGGCCATCGTGACCCGGCAGGTAGTGTGACCTCGTGCTCTCGCGCCGAGTGATCAGCACTGTCGAGTCCCATACCGACGGTATGGCGACCCGAGTGGTCACCGGCGGTGTTCCGGCGCTGCCCGGCGCCACGATGGAGGAGAGGAGGCAGCGCCTCGTCGGGTTCAACGGATGCACCGGCTCGCACTGCACGAGTCCCGGAGATGAGCACCCGCGAGATCCGTCCACCCCTCTGGCGCAGGTGTAGATGGGCTCGCTCAAGCGCAGCGCACCACCGCTCAAGCCCACACGGGGCGCTCCCGCGGCACGATGCGAGCACCTTCCCAAAGTCCACGAAAGGTAGATCGCCATGACGGCGTTCCCACCCGCGGCTGCCTTCGAGCCGGTTTGCGGGCTGTTCCAGACGAACTTCTCCCCGGGCGAGCTCGCCGAGCGGCGCGCCAAGGTGGTGGCGACGATCGGCGACGGCATCGCCGTCGTCCAGGGGGCCGGCGCCGCCGGCGGAGTCAGCCTCTTCCGCCAGGTGAACGACTTCTACTACCTGTGCGGGGTCGAGATTGCGCACTCGTACCTGCTCATCGACGGCGTGACGGGCCGTTCGACGCTCTACCTGCCGCACCGCGACAGCATGGAGGTAAGTGACGGACCACGGCTTTGCTCAGAGGACGCAGGCAGGGCGGCCGCACTCACGGGGGTCGACGCCGTTAGTTCTCTCGAGACCTTCTCCCTCGATCTGCAACGGTTCGTGCTCAAGAGAGGGGCGTTCTCCTGCTACACGCCCTTCTCACCGGCAGAGCAGGGCGGCACCCGCGACCAGCTCCTGCGGGCGAGGGCATTGGCAGCCGCCGACGGCTGGGCAGCGCCGCAGGCGCGCGAGGGACACTTCGTCGAGACGCTCCGGACCCGCTTTCCCAGCCTCGAGGTCCGTGACCTCACACCGGTCACCGACAAGCTCCGTCTCATAAAGAGCGACCGGGAGGCCGACCTCTGCCGGCGGGCAGGGCGCCTCGCCGGACTTGCCGTCGCCGAGGCGATGCGTTCCAGCGAGCCGGGCGTGACCGAGTACGAGCTCGCCGCCCTCGCCACCTTCTGCTTCGGACTCGGTGGCGCCCGCGGGGAGGGTTACCGGGCGATAGTCGCGACCGGGCACAACGCCTGGTTCGCCCATTACGGCCGCCTCGGCGACGTGCTCGAGGACGGGCAGCTCGTCCTCATGGACTACGCCCCGGACGTCGCCTACTACACGAGCGACATCGGTCGGATGTGGCCGGTGAGCGGGACCTACTCCCCGCTGCAACGGCTCCTTTACGGATTCATGGTCGAGTATCACAAGGAGCTGCTGGGGTGCATTCACCCGGGAGCGAGAGCCCGGGACATCCTCGACGGTGCCGCCGAGGTCATGCGGTCGCGGATCGAGGCGACGACGTTTCCCGAAGCCTGCTACCGCGACGCCGCCCTGAGGACACTCGAGTTCCCTGGTCACCTCTCGCACACCGTGGGAATGGCCGTTCATGACGTGGGGAGTTACTGGGACGAACCGCTCGCTCCCGGCACGATGTTCGCCGTCGATCCTCAGATGTGGGTCCCCGAGGTCGAGATGTACGTGCGCGTGGAGGACACGGTCCTGGTCACCCACGACGGGGTCGAGGTGCTGACGACGACGGCGCCCCTAGAACTGGACGACGTCGAGGCGACCATGCGCGACAAGGGGATGCTCGAGGTCGTCCGCTCCCTGCGAGAAGAGTGGGCGATGGGTAGATGGAGAAAGCCGTCTTCGGCTTCCTGACTTCTTGCGCCCGGACGAGACCGGCCCTCGTCGGCGTGAGCGTACCTCGGATCTGGCCCCTGCGGGCCGGTACGAGAAACCATTGGCCGTAAGCCAGGAGGAGTAATGCCGTCATGACAGAGCCAACCAACAGAGCAGCCGTCCTGCACGGCGCGGGAGATCTGCGCATCGAGGACCGGGCGATGCCAGAACCGGGTCCGCAGCAGGTTCTGGTAGAGATCCGGTCGGTCGGCATCTGCGGATCCGACGTCCACTACTACGAGCACGGCCGCATCGGGGACTTCGTCGTCTCGTCACCGATGGTGCTCGGCCACGAGGCTTCAGGAGTCGTGGTCGGTCGCGGCGAATCGGCGCGCCGGCACGAGATCGGGCAGCGAGTCACCCTCGAGCCAGGCGTGCCCTGTGGCACCTGCCGTGAGTGCCGCACCGGGCACTACAACCTCTGCAAGAAGGTCGTCTTCTTCGCCACACCGCCTGTCGACGGGGCTCTTGCTCGCTATGTCACCATCCACGAAGACTTCGCCTTCGCGCTGCCCGACCAGGTCAGCGACGACGCCGGCGCCCTCTGCGAGCCGCTGTCGGTAGGGCTTTGGGCTTGTGGAAAGGCGGAAATAGGTGTCGGGGCGCGGTTGGCGGTTGCCGGAGCCGGCCCGATAGGGGCTGCGGTGACTCTCGTCGCCCTCGCGGCTGGTGCGACCGAGGTGATAGTCGCCGATCCGGTGCCGGCGCGCCGTGAGAGGTTGCTGAGCCTCGGCGCTACCCGCGTGATCGACACCACGACCTCCAGCTTGGCGGAGGAAGCGGCCGACGTCGACGTCTTCATCGACTGCTCAGGAGCACCAACCGCTGTCTTGGACGGCATTCGCTCTGTCCGTCCCGCAGGATCGGCCGTGCTCGTCGGCATGTGCCCGTCCTCCGAGGTGCCTTTCCCGATCGCCGCTGTCCAGAACCGGGAGATACGGGTCACGGGCACCTTCCGGTACGCGAACACGTACCCCGACGCCATCGCGCTCATCGCCTCGGGCAAGCTCGATCTCGAGGGACTCGTGGATGCCCACTTCCCACTGGAATCGAGCGAGGAGGCGCTGACAGTGGCGCGCCGGGACCCCTCCATCTTGAAGCCCGTGGTCCGAGTCACGGAAGCCTGAGAGCCTGATCCAAGAAGCGGGGACTGAGTCTGCCCGGCTCAGCTGGTGCTCCGTGTCACGGGGGCCCTTTCCGTATAGCCGGTAGGGTCAGATAGCCGTCCCGGCCTTAGCTTGTACGACACTGCTCCGCGATCGCGATGAGCTCGTCGCCATAGCTCTCCAGCTTCGCCGGGCCGATCCCGCTGATCGCCAGCAGGCCTGCCTCGTTGGTCGGCAATATGGCGGCGACGAGGCGCAGGGTCTTGTCGTCGAAAACAACGAAGGCAGGCTTGCCCGCCGCCTTCGCCCGCTCTGCTCGCCAGGTCCGCAGGCTTTCCCACGCCTCTGCAAAGCGGGGATGGGCTAGCACGGCCGGACGGCCTTCGACGGTCACAGGCGTGCCGAACGCGACGGTCGTGATTGCCGGGCCGCCTCCGAGGAGTGCTCGAACTCCATCCGTGCTCAGCGCGACGATCTCGTAATCGTGGCCGCGGTGGGTAAAGCGCGATCCGACTGCCGCCGCCAGCATTTCGGCCTTAGCTGCTGCCTGACGGGTCAGCGATGCCGGCCGAGAACTGGCCTCGCGGACCCGCGTGGCCGTGACATCTGGCGTCCCGGCAGGAGCCACCGGTCGGCCGGGTCGTGCCAGCTCGAGGAGGAACGGCGACGGCGGCGACCCAGGGATGATCGAGGCGCTCGACCGGCAGCGAGTCAAGGCGACGTGGAACACCCGCCGCTCCTCCTCGACGTCCTCGGCCAGCCGGTGCGGCATGAGCCCCGAGGTGGCGTGATGCACCACGACGTGTGGCCACTCCCGGCCCTTCACGGCATGGATCGACGCCAAGGTGACCCCGTCAACGTCGTGTGGCGCGTTCAGCTGCTCGGAGAGCCAGGCAGGAAACCGGCTCGCGTCGCTTTCGAGATCGGCCAGCTCGCCCAGCGCGTCGAGATCGTCGCCATGAGCGGCGATGGCACCGTGGCTCCATTGGTCGAGCGCCGTCGCGCTCGCGTCCAGCCCGCCCTCGCCGATCTGGGATCGCAGCACCGTCAGTACCTCGGCAGTCGTCCCGTTTTCAGCTGCCTTGCGGACCTGCTTGAGGTCGTCAGCGAGGTCCCGCACCTTGCCCGCCTCCCGAGCGCTGCCCTTGCCCTCGAGCCAGCCCGCCAGGCTGGCCAGGCCGTCCACGGAACGCTGTTTGCCGACAAGGTCGAGAAGCGATCTGCTCATGCCGCGCCTGGGGCGGCGCGCCACGTCTCGCAACACTGCACCAGGGAGCGCCCAGTCGGGAGCGGTCGCAACTGTCAGCCATGCCAGCGCGGCCCGGACGCCGCCTCGTTGGAGGAATTGGCCGCTCACTCCTCCGTTCACCGGCACCCCGTCGTTGCGAAGGAGGACCTGCACGGGGGCCAGCGACGCGTTCACGCGCGCCAGGACGGCCACATCGGTGGGTATTGCTCCCTCATCGAGGAGCTCCCGGACCCGATGCACGCTCCGGGTAGCCGGGCCGTCGTCACCTGCAAGTATCGACAGGCACTCGTGGTCACTGGCCTGCGCGTCCTGCGCAGGGCCGGCACGGATGACTTTCGCGACACGGACGGCGTTTCGGGTCAACAGGTTCGACGCCGCCGCCACCACAGGGCCCGGGCACCGGTAATTGACCTCGAGGGAATGCAGGGTGGCGCCAGGAAACCAGTGGCCGAAGTCGACCAGCCAGCGGGGTGTGGCACCGGCATATCCATAGATTGTCTGGTCGTCGTCGCCCACCGCGAACACTTCGCCCGCCGGTCCGCTGAGCAGTCTGATGAGGAGCAGGTGCGCGGGCGTGAGGTCCTGGAACTCGTCGATGAGGAGCACGCGAGCTGAGCGTTGCGCCCGTAGGCGGAAGGCGGGATCACCCAGCAGCCGCTCAATAGCGCCGGTCACCTGCTCATCGAAGTCGACGACTTCCTGTTCGGCCAGCTGCGCCCTGTAGACACGGGCGACCCGCTCGAGATCCGACACGTCGGGTAGCTCGTCCTCCACCATCTCCGGGTCGGCGAGCCCGAGACGGACTCGTCCGAGCGCCTTGAGCCACGGTGCCAGGGGGTCGGTCTCCGAGCATTTCGGAAACCTGACGAGGTTGCCGAGCAGTCTGCGTACCTCGACCTCTTCAATGGTCGAGCGGCGTCCGCACAACCGCAGTCCAAGCGCGTTCAGCGTCCGCACCTGCACGCCGGCGACATCGGCGAGGCGCGTCTTCATCTCGTTCGCCGCCCTCGTGTTGAACGCGACCAAGGCGACCGCGGCAGGCGGGAGGCCCCAACCTTGGAGCAACAGGCGGGCCCGCTCGGTGAGCACCCTCGTCTTGCCCGAGCCCGCAGGGGCAATGACCCGGGCTGTGGCTCCGGGCTCAGCCACGGCTTCGAGCTGGTCGGGCGCCAGCTGAACACCGACCGGGTCATTCACGCCGAGCGGTTGAAGCATCCCGTGCTCTAGCGAGATCCGGTGAAGTACCGGCACGCCAATGCGATCCGAGAGTGCGACGTCGAGAGGCCCGCCATCACAGACAGCGAACGTGCCGCCGGGGAGCATGACGTCGCCTCCCGCGTCGGTGCGGGTGGCGCCGAGACTGCATGCGAGCTCAGCCCAGTGCCACCGTCGGTGAGACGAACCGGCGCGTGCGTCTATCGAGTTGGCCCACACGCCGTGGTGCAGCCGCTCAGACACGAGGTCCAGGTCTGCGGACCACTCCCAAGGTTGCCGATCCGTAATGGCCTCGCCGGAAGGCACTTCGGGATCATCGAGACCGAGGCCCGGCGTGAGCTCGATGGTGACCGAGCGCCGTTTCCGCCAGGCCGCTCCGAGCTCATCGGCGATCCCCCGGTTCACGGCGGAGACACGAATCCGGTTGCACGACGACCATTCACCGGGCGCGGCCTGACCGACTCCCACCACCACAGATCGGCCGAGAGCTATCGGGTCGGGCATCTCGTGATCTTGCCTCACCGACCTTGGGCCAGGCCACCATCCTTGGGATGGGCACGATCACCGTCTTGAAGCACGCGCGGATGATCCGATAGGACGTAGGCAATCACGGATCTAGCCTGAGGAAGGTCGCCAATGGCCAACGAGCATCGCAACCTGCCGCTCATCGCCCGTCGCCGGGCCGCCCTGGCTTGACGCGTCGGGCACCATCTGCCACTTGAGCTATCTAGCTATGACTCCCCCACAACTCGAGCCGGCCGCGACGTCGAGAGTCACAGTCGAAGACGAACGAGTTCTTCTCTGTGATCCCCGGACGCTTCCGGCTGCGTTCGACGCTGCCGCGGACAGCTTGAAACTGGTCGTCTTGGTCTCTCCGACCTGCCCGATCTGCCTCGACGGAGTAGCTGTCGTTCGGGAGAGCCTTGCAGAGCTGGGCTCCGCTGACGTCGCGGTCCACGTCGTCTGGGTGCCTGTCCTCAAGGCAGACACTCCCGACGCCGCGCAGGACTCGGCCCGCCTATTTGGAAACACCATCCAGGCAGCCCACTACTGGGACGTCGACCGTGCTTTGTCGAGTCGCTACTTTGACCTGCTCGGGCTGGAAGAGCGCGGACGCACCGTCGCCTGGGATCTGTACCTGATCTACGAACGAGGTGCTCGTTGGACGGCTGACCCACCGATGCCGAAGGTCTGGATGCAGCAGCTGCTCTTGGACGACGTTCCGGAGTTGGAGCGCTCTGTCCTCGTCAGTCAGCTCGGCCAGATGCTTGAACCGATCGACCTCTGACGCTCGCCAGAACGCGGGGAGAAGCGAGGACTTGGTACGGACCGCACGGGCCGTCGGAGCCGACTACGAACAAGTCACAAGAGCGCGTTGTTCCGATGCCTTCATCGAAAAGATCGAAGAGATGGTGGCGCGCTCTTCGGGCAAGGTTCGAGCCGACTCGTCCACGAGCGCCTCGTGGCCTTGGGCTATGAAGCCTCCGCGCGCACCACGTGACGAGTCGTCGCGGCGCTGAAGCAGGGCTATGGCCTGAAGAACCATCGCGTGTACAGGCCCTGGATCCCCGAGCCAGGCCTGTGGCTGCAATACGACTTCGGTAAGGGGCCACGGGTCGGTGAGGACAAGACGGTCCCCAGGGCTTCCGCCAACGAGTCGCAAAGACCCGGAGGCGCTGGAGTTCGTCCTGGCAGTGGTAGTTTTCACAGATGCGAAAGCCCAGATCAGCAATGGCGGCAGCAGCCGTGGCACTGTCGCTCTTCGTGACTCTGGTGGCCTACGCGCCGCCGTCGGTCGCGACGGTTCAGCATGCCAATACTGCACACTTGACGAACGCGCGTGCCGCCACCCTCACTCCGAGGGTGACGATGGCTCCCGGTGTCGTCGTTGTCAACGCCGCCACCGTGGCTGCCAATCTCGTCAGCGTCTCGAGCGACGGCAGCACATTCGTCTTCAAGAGCCCAGCCGGCGCACTGAGCCAACTGGCGGCCGGCAAGGTGATGTTGCTGCAGGGGTATACGGCGGCCGTGGTGGTCTCGGTGACTCGTTCCGGTTCTCGTCTCACCGTGACGACCCGGCCGGCGGCGCTGACCAACATTTTCAAGACAGCGGACATCAGCTTTTCTCAGCCCATTGACTTCTCCAACGTATTCGGCGACCTCTCAGCTGGATCGCTCCCTTCGGACCCGTCCAGTCAAGTGACCCCACGCCACCCGCAAGTGGCGCTCGAGGGCACGGCCAAGCCCGTCCTCCCCGCTGTCGGCCTTTCCTACAGCGGCAAGGGGCCCGGCGACTTCTCCTACGGTGTCTCGGTCTACCCCTCGTTGTCCCGGCTCGACTGGGAGGTTCAGGGATGTGTCGGTGCATCGTTCCTTTCCGGTAAGACGTGCGCCGGGACTTCGACCGGGCTGAGCATGAGCGCAACCCTGTCGGGCTACATCGCGCAAGCAAGCCTTTCCGGGGACTTCGACATCGCAAACGGCCGGAACGTGCGCAGCAGTTTCTCGTTCCTGTCGACCGGCGGTGTCAGCATCACCTACCAGATCCTTGACCCGAGCAAGGGCACTTTCAAACTTCCTGTTCTCCGCATACCTATGTCGTTCAATGTCCCCTTCGCCGTGGCCGGCGTCCCGATGCTGTTGAAGGTCTCCTTCGCCCTGCTCGTGAACGTGGCCCTGTCGAGCAAGAACTCCACGGTGCGTGGCGGCGAGAAGCTGACCTACGGTGGTGCGGAGGCCGTGACCGAGTCCGGCGCTTCAGACTCCGCTGCCTCGAAGATCCTGCAAATTGCCGGGTCTTTCGTCACGAACAAGTCCTCGGTGACCTTGTCGTCGGCTGCGGTTGAGGTTGCCTCGCAGATGAAGGTCGGGTTCGGGCCCGGTCTGGCAGCGGCGAACATCCTCGGCTACGGCGACGTGATAGTCGCGATCGGCCAGAGAACCGGCAGCCTGGTAGCCGGACTGCCGTGCTCGGCCTTCTATCTGAGTGTCTCCGGCCACGCGTACATGGAGGCCCAGGTCGCTATCTGGAAGATCGCTTCGAAGCCAGTGACGCTCTTCTCGAAGGATTACACCGACCCACGAGCCGAATGCTGACGCGGCTTCGCGCCAACGAAGCGGTCAAGAGCCGTCGGTGGCTATGCCCTGCTCGGGGCGAGCTTGAGATCGACCACCAGAGCACGGTCCTGATCGATTGGCGCTGTTGCGGCGCGGAGCTTGGAGAAATGAGTAACTCGAACGAGTGCGGAAGCACGGTCGAGGCACGGGAGAGGGCTGGGTAAGGAATCTGCCCAAGCCGAAGAACCGATCGAGGCAGGCCGCCTCGGGAGATTACACTTCGGTCCATGTGGTCCTTGGTTGCGGCCGCGACTCACCACACCAACTCGGCGGACCTGGTGATCCTGATCGTGCTGGTACTGATCGGATTCCAAGTCTGGCGGCGGCGCTCGATGGGCGGCGGGGGCAAACGAGGACCGTTCGGGGGCGGCGGCGGACCTTTCGGAGGGTCGGGTGGACCGGACGGATCTGGAAGCTCTTAGGCCGTCCTCCGAACCTTGGGTTTGTCAACCCTCACTTTGCCCGAGAATCCCCTCGGGAGCGCGTTGAGCCGGACCCAAGCTGTTCAGCAGCCGGCTCGGCACCTCCGTGACGTCACTTGCCGCGAGCACGCCCCTACGAGCGCGAGCCGGCGCGATTACCTCGGCCCTCAAGAACGGCGAGGTGACCCAGCTGTTCCATCTCGTCCCGCGCAGCCAGCAGGGCGCGCTCGTCGGGGTGCTACGGGGCAGCTTCACGAGCTCTCTCGACGAGATCCTCCTCGTCGCCGCCATCTTTACCTTCGCGGCCGCTGTGCTCTCCTTCGTGCTCATCCGGTTGAGCCCGATCAACCAGACCCGGACCGTGTGGGGTGACTCGACGGATTGGACAAGCTGAAATACCTGGTAGGCCTCTCGGAGGCGCCGCTCCATCTGAGGTTGTGGGCTGTTTTGCCGTAGAATCTGGCATCGGCACTTGTCAAGTCGGCGACGTCCATAATCATCTTGGGGAAGCGATCCAGACACGTGGGTGGCTCAGCAGGTGCTCCGGCCACAGGCGGCCAGCCTCCCCCATAGCCGATCTGGTCAAGAAACCGTCCGGCATTGGCTCGTCCGAAGCTGTTCGGCGATCGAGATGAGTTCGTCGCCATAGCTCACTAGTTTCACCGGGCCGATCCCGCTGCAGCTGGTGGACGTTACGGGCGAACGCGGCTGGCCCGCGAATCCAACCTCGGCTACTCGCGATTCGGGAGTTTCCCGGGCGGATCTGGAAGCGCTAGAGCTGAAGCTAACCGGCGAACGGACGAAGGAACTCGACTGCGGCGTCGAACGTTCCAGACGCGCTACCGAACGGGCGCACCTCGTCAGCCACCTCTGTGATCTCTTCCAGAAACGTTTCCTGGGCGCCTTGGGCCGGGTCCTCGATCGTCGATTCAACGTAGAGGACGGCGAAACGCGCGCGGCGGTGGTCGGGTTTCCTTCGGAGCACGCGACCCATCCGCTGGATCATCTGGCGGCGGGAACGACTGGCGCCGATGATCACGGCAAGGTCCGCCTCTGGGACGTCGACGCCTTCGTCAAGCACCCGGGGCGCCGAGATCACCTGCAGATCACCTTCGGCGAAACGCCGGAGCACCTCGCGGCGGTCCGCCGTTGCGAGCCGCGAGTGGACGGACTCAGCCCGCAGACCCAAAGTGGTCAGGGTCAAAATGGCGGCCTCGGCTGTTGCGATCGAGCCGGTGAAGACAATCGACCGGTCCGCGGATGCGATCGCCGGAGCGAGTCCCGCCAGGGTTCGCGTCTTCGCCGGAGTGCCGCCCAGGAGGCGGCGGCGTTCGAGCAGCAGGGCCAGGTAGGCGCGAGCCTCACTCGCGCCGGCCGCATCGCTGCCGACGCCTGAGGCGAGCAGGTTCAGCGCCTGTATGAACCGGCCAAAAGAGGCAGTCGGCAGTTGATAGCGCTGCATCAGCCGGGCGTGCCGGTGCCCGATCTGCGAAGTGAGCTCCTCGTAGATCGCCCGTTCGGTCGCAGGCAGTTCGACGCCAACCAAGGCGACCGTGAAATGAGCCGTGACGCCATCGTCGACCGCTCGCCGGTATCCCATCCGAAAGCACGTCCCGCCGAAAAAAGGATCAAGCCAGTTGACATGTCCGTCGTCGTCACGGGCGTAGGTGGCGCTCAGGCCTAATCGGCGCTCGAAGCGTTGGTCGAGCGCGAGCCGATTCATGACGCTGGCGTACCGGTGGCACTCGTCGGCCACGAGCAGTCCTCCGCGGCGAGTCATCCGCAGGTCGTTTCCCCGAAGGCTGTTCACCACACCGACGATGATGTCGCAGGTCGCGAAGCTTCCGGTCTCGCCGTCGCCGAGGCAACCGATCAAATAGCCAGGCGGGAGAACCGGCACCATGTGGCGGTGCCATTGGTGCATCAGCTCGACGGTGGGCACAATGACGAGCACCTGACCACGCCGAGCCAGTTCATCGGCTGCTGCCGCCACGCCGAGCATCGTCTTGCCGGATCCCGTCACCGCCTCGACCACGCCACAATGCTGTGCTGCCTCCCAACAAACGATGGCATCGCGCTGCCACGCGTACAAACGCGAACGATCGAACGCTGCTGCCCGGCCACTCGTGACCTGAGATGCGACCTCGACAGCGGCTTTGCTGCTAGCCGCTAGCGACCATCTCTCCGGCAGGCTGCGGTCGCACCTGAAGCGCTCGCGCTCACTGAACAAGGCCAGTGTGATCGCCCGAACGTTCTGTCGACGCTGAGGATCCGGCTGCGCCAATGACAACGCGGCAGCTATCTCGGCTGCCGTCAGCCCCGCATGCCCCTGCAGAACCTCCGATATGTCATCGGCCAACACATCGTCACTCTGTGGCGTCGCCGGTCCCGTCGTCGAGCCGGCTTCTTTGATCATGCGCCTGCGAAGAGCCACTCGAGGCGTTGACCTCCGAGTCCGTCTCGTCAGCACGGCCAACGCCGCGCCCAAAGTCTCGGTCGCCAAGCAGATTCCCCTCACCCTCGGCTTCGCCACCTTCGAGCTCGACATCCTCGCTCAGGTCGACCTCGAGAGTGGCAGCCTCGATCTCCGGCTCGTACGACGGATCGAGACGCCGGAGATCCCACTCATTGATCCAGGCGCGCACGTACTGGCGCATCCGGTTCGAGGGCAGGCGTTCCAGGCCGGCCACCGCGGGCGGATCCCAACCGAACGCCTCTCCGTGTATCTCTCGTAGCCTCCCGTAGGTGCGGTCGAGTTCCTCCTGCGCGGGCGGCTGGAGCTTCACCTGCTCGTGACCGATGATGCGCATCCCCGTCTCGGCCAGTGATGCGAGGATCTCATCGGCCACGGTCCCACTTGCCCGCAACCGCTGCGGAACTAGCACAAGGTCGTTCTTGCCTACGAGCACCTGAGTCTCGTAGTCATCGACTGTGGCTAGAACTGCACCAATTGGGGCGCTCGGGTCGTCACGGTCGCCACGTACCCAGCGGGCGATCTCCGCATAGGACTTGGCGCGCTGACCGATCGTGTAGCGGCCGATGAGCTCCACTTCGTCGAACAGCACGATCCAACCTCGGTATCCCGCTGCCTTCGCCAGCCTGGAGACGAACCGGAACCGCTGCCGCGACAACTCCGCCTCGCGCACCCCGACAATCCGGTAGGACGAGCTTGCCCCGTGCTCGCGAAGCCGCCGGCGGATGTCGGTCACCGAGAGCTTGTCACCCGCCCAGAAACGAACAATGCGATCACGCAGCTCCTCGTCGCCACGGGCGTACTCGTAGAGGTAAAGCGTGGCCGCGAACTGCTTGTCAACTGGAGCCTGTTCCCCATGCACCCAGCGATAGAGGTCCCGGTACGCGGGCGAGTCGAGATCGGTCGCCACAGCTATCTCGTCGATCGCCGACCCCGGGCGACCCGGAACCCGTGCCGCGTCGATCGCGGCGCGGAAAACCTTGGACGGGTCGTGGAGGGGGGTCTCTTTGGAGATCGTTACTTTTGAGACGACAAAATGCTGGCTCAGTGCGATGTTTGTCAAGTGCTCGAGCAGGTGGGTCTTGCCGCTCCCGAATCCGCCACCGATGACCATGGCCCGTGAGGCCGGACGTGAGGTGACGAGGGCCGCGGTCACGTCTGAAGGCGCGCCCGGCGACTGATCGGCCAGGGACCCGACGCCGTCGAGAATGCCCGCGAACCGATCCTCCACGCCGATCTGCATCGACCCGAGCTCGACTACCGCGTCACGGTTCGGTACACCCGCCCGTAAGGCTTCGAGCGCCCGGCGCGCCCGCACGGCACGATCGACAGTCTCGGTAGTCATACCGCCACCTCCTCGGAGCCCATACGGACTAGCGACGAGAACGGGTTGTCTCGGCGACGGTCGCGAATCTCATCGAAGATCCTGAGTTTGAGAGCTTGATAGGCATCGAGACCACGGGCCTCGTCGGTCAACAGCTCCGGTGCTGCGATCACGACAACGCAGCACCGAGCGAGCTCGTCGGTACTGTCGATCAGCTGGCGCAGCACCTCGTAGGCGTCGAGGAGCCCAAGCCTCGTGTAATACTGGCCGGCTCTTTCGTCCAACGGGGGCCGGCGGGCAACGCCAAGTCGGCGGATGTCAATGACGACCAGCAAGCCCGCGAAGCCGTTCGTGGCAAGCCAGTGCGGCAAA